>ENA-ORTJ01000040-ORTJ01000040.1-human-gut-metagenome-genome-assembly--contig:-NODE-40-length-103492-cov-11.813954_pt1 | contig 103492 bp, 89 predicted proteins | sample MGYA00242069_ERZ509187 | MGnify/ENA primary metagenome ERZ509187 (study PRJEB26280, sample SAMEA2338779) | human gut metagenome | biome: human gut; feature: human-associated habitat; material: faeces... | reverse complement strand
GTGCTTTTTACAAAGTGGATTAAGAGTATTGGAATTATTAGTTAAGATGGATATAGTATACGAGGATAAAGATAAGATTATATTAAACAAGCCGGCAGGACAGCTTTCACAGAGCGGAAAGTCGTTTGAGATGGATCTTGTAAGTGAAGTTCTTACATATAGAAAAAGCAAGGGTGAAGAAGCTTACGCAGCTATAATAAACAGACTTGACCGTCCTGTATCAGGGCTTGTGCTTATGGCTAAGAATAAAAAGGAAGCAGCAAGGCTGTCTTTGCTTATGCAAAAAGAAACACTTTGTAAACATTACCAGGTGCTTGTATGTGGAAAACCAGAGTCTGATGAGGGCGAGCTTGTGGATAATCTTATAAAAGATGCAAAGAATAATGAGTCGTCAGTTGTTCCTAAAGGAAAGACAGGTGCAAAGGAGGCACGTCTTTTTTATAAGCTGTTATCATATGACGAGGAAACGGACATAGCAAGACTTGATATTCATCTTATAACAGGAAGACATCATCAGATAAGAGTGCAGCTTTCATCAAGAAATATGCCAGTCATTGGCGATGGAAAGTATGGTGGTGAACGTGCTTTGCAGGCAGTAAGGCAGCTAAAGGGCACACGCCTTAAGAGAGGCTGTATCGCACTGTGCGCTGTCAGCCTTACAGTTGACGGCAGGACATATGAAGTGTCACCGGAATTTTAGGATATTTAAAATAAAAAGTACTTTAAATGTATATGCTTAACACCTCTGTGGAATACTTCTACGGAGGTGATTATTTTATGTGCCGGTATGGGAATAATGGTTATGGTGATAATGAAACTGCCAATAATGAATATGGCAGAAAGCTTAAGTATCTTGTTGGGATAATTATAATAACGCTTGCAGTGTACGTGAGCTTTAAATACCTGCTTGTATATGTCTGGCCTTTTGTGTTAGGTGTTCTTGTCGCGCTTATTGCAGAAAAACCGGTCAATAGTATATCAGGCTGGATATATAAAGGTGTAAGAAAGAACAAAGATAGAACAAGGAAAGATAAAGATGGAATAGAAGGCAGTGATAATAGTGGTAGAAATAATGATATAAATAAATGTCCTGATGACAGAAATCATTATAGTAAAAATAATATAAATCAGAATGATAAAAGTAGAAATAATGCATATAAAAACGGCATGTATCAGAATAATGCCAGGTCTTATAATGAGCATAAAAGTAACGATAAGAAAAATAAAAAACATCCCGAGCACCGAATAAAAAGCATTATAGCAACAATTATCATGTCTGTTATTACAATTATTATAGTAGTGCTTCTTATACTCGCAGTTATAACGGGTGCGAATGAGGTCAGCAGCTTTCTTAAAAACTGGGATTATAATACGATAGGAATAAGGCAGCAGACAGCAAGAATATGTCTTCAGACGGACGAATTCCTTGGGCTTGAGGGAGGCTGCTGTCTGGACACGCTCATAATGTGCGGGCGTAAGGTGGCAGGTATAATGCCTGAAAAAATATTTCATATATCAGTTCCAGTTATAAAAAATGTAGTTATAGTTGCAGGCGGACTTGTGGTAGGCTTTATATCGGTCATATATCTGTCGGCGGATATGAATGAAGTGAGATTGCAGGTGCGTAAAAGCGTATTTGTGGAAGAGATATATATGCTGTGGGGTGAAGTGAAGCGGCTTATCAACATTTACTTTAAAGTAGAATTAAGAATTATGCTTATAAATTCGCTTATAAGTATGGCAGCATTTTTTATAATAAGAAGTCCTTATGCGGTAGTACTTGGAATTATTGTGGGTATAGTTGATGTGCTCCCTGTGTTTGGAACGGGAACTATACTTATTCCGTGGGCTGTGTTTAATGTGATTATGAGAAACTACTGGGCGGCAGGAGTATTGCTTGTGGCATACGTGATAACATATTTTGTAAGAGAGATTATGGAGTCAAAGTGTATGGGTGACAGACTAGGAATATCACCATTTGCAATGCTGGTTATTATATTTGTTGGACTGCTTGCCTATGGGATACCCGGATTTATCACAGGACCGGTGAGTTATGTCATAATAAAAGCTTTAGTGGGAAGGCTCAGAGATATTATGTGGCATCGAAAATGAAGGGGAATTTCACTGACATTATCTAAAACTTTTATTTCCAAGTAATAATACTAGAATGCAAATTTTGATTGTGGAGTGGGAAAAAGTTTCCAACAGGCTTTTGGCGGATAATTAAAATTTCCGTTTTGGTTAGTTATGGATTATAATAAATGCCTTGAAAATAATCGGTGGAAATGTTAGACTATTACAGATTATGTGAGTTTGTAATGTATAATTAACGGTCATTGATAATTAGTTGACTTTATGGCATAATTACAGGCTTATGGCACATTTAACAGGAAGCGCGCACAGCGCAGGAATGAGGTATATTTATGGCAGAGGATAAGAAGTTAGTAGAAGCGATTACTTCCATGGATGTAGACTTTGCACAGTGGTACACAGATGTATGTAAGAAGGCAGAGCTTATGTCATATTCAAGCGTTAAGGGATGTATGATATTCAAGCCGGCTGGATATGCAATCTGGGAGAATATAAAAAATGAGATGGACAGAAGATTTAAGGAAACAGGAGTAGAGAATGTATATCTTCCTATGTTTATTCCGGAAAGTCTTCTTGAGAAAGAAAAGGACCATGTAGAAGGATTTGCACCAGAAGTTGCATGGGTAACTTACGGCGGACTCAATCCACTTCAGGAGAGAATGTGTGTAAGACCAACATCTGAGACACTTTTCTGTGATTTCTACAAGGATGAGATACAGTCTTACAGAGATTTACCAAAGGTATATAACCAGTGGTGTTCAGTTGTAAGATGGGAGAAAGAAACGAGACCTTTCCTTCGTTCAAGAGAGTTCTTATGGCAGGAAGGACATACAGCACACGCAACAGCAGAGGATGCAGAGGCACGTACACAGCAGATGCTTAACCTTTATGCAGACTTTTGTGAAGAGGTACTTGCTATTCCAGTTATCAAGGGACGTAAGACAGATAAGGAGAAGTTTGCAGGTGCAGAGGCTACATACACTATTGAAGCACTTATGCATGATGGCAAGGCACTCCAGTCAGGAACAAGCCACAACTTTGGTGATGGATTTGCAAAGGCATTCGGTATACAGTATACAGACAAAGATAACAAGCTTAAGTATGTTCACCAGACATCATGGGGAACAACAACAAGACTTATCGGCGCTGTTATCATGACACACGGTGATAATTCAGGACTTGTGCTTCCACCTAAGGTTGCACCAGTTCAGGTTGATATTATTCCTATTATGCAGAAGAAAGAAGGCGTTCTTGATAAGGCATACGAAGTAAGAGATGCTGTCAAGGCAGCCGGTCTCAGAGTTAAGGTTGATGATACTGACAAGAACCCAGGATGGAAGTTCTCAGAGCAGGAAATGCGTGGTATCCCGGTAAGAGTTGAGATGGGACCAAGAGATATCGAAGCTAACCAGGCTATCGTTGTACGCCGTGATACAAGAGAAAAGATTACAGTAGCTATAGATGAGCTTGCAGTTAAGCTTCCAGAGATACTTGATACTATCCAGAAGGATATGCTTGAGAGAGCAAGAGCTCACAGAGATGCACATACATATGTTGCAACTAACTATGATGAGTTCAAGGAAACAGCAGCTAACAAGCCAGGATTTATTAAGGCTATGTGGTGTGGTGAGCAGGCTTGTGAGGACAAGATTAAGGAAGAAACAACTTGTACATCAAGATGTATGCCATTTGCACAGGAGCAGTTGAGTGATGTGTGTGTATGCTGTGGCAAGCCAGCTAAGAAGATGGTTTACTGGGGTAAGGCATATTAATCTGAGTTGATGAGATGAGTTATAGCTATTTTTATAATGGTGCTATAACGCAGAACTATAATATATAAGATAATGGCTTAAAAAGCTGGATTATGTTATAAATATTATAGATACAATAAAAGCAGAGAAATACACTGGAGGAAGGTGTGTTTTTCTGCTTTTTATTACGTTAATTCCCCTCATATTTCCACACAAGGGGTTAAGGAATATCCGTAAGCAACCGATACATTAATCATAAAGAAATAAAAGCAAAGAATAAAGTAATGATAAAAGCATAGCTTTATGATAGAAAGAGAGGCGGTTAGTATGCGTATAGATGCTTATAATGCTGTCAGCCAGGTGTATAAGACAAGTGCTTATGCCAAGGATAAAAGTATTGCAGTAAAGAAGACTGAGAAGGATAAGTACGAATTATCAGATACAGCCAAGGTATACAATACAGCCAGAACAGCAGTTAATGAAGCTTCAGATGTAAGACTTGATAAGGTCAACGACATCAAGGCACGTATGTCAGCCGGAACATATAATATAAGTTCAGAGGCAGTAGCGGATAAGATGCTTGAAAGCATTTCAACATTAACATTTTAATATAACAGGATATAGAAGATAAGAGATATACATACAAGATATAGGATGTATATTAACATTACACGCAGACGGAGGGAGCAGAATGGCAAGCTTAATAGATTGTTTAATCGAAGATCTTACTAATGAGAATGATGGATATGAGAAGCTCCTTGACTTATCTAATGATAAGACATCTGCGATAGTCAGCGGAAATGTTGAGAAGCTTCAGGAGATATTCATAAGGGAGCAGAAGCTCATAGAAGAGATAGATGTATATGAAAATAAAAGACAGGAAGATGTCAGGGATATATGCAATGTGCTAAGACTTCCATATGAAGAGATAAGAGTTGAACATATAGTTCAGATACTTGAGAAAAAAGCGAAAGAGCATGATGCTCTTCAGGACATATATCTTAAGCTTAAAAGAACGCTTAACCAGCTGACGGCAGTTAATGAGAATAATAAGCTGTTACTTAAAGAGTCTATGGATATGATTCAGTTCGAATTAGATCTGGCTAAGAATGCGGTGTTAAAGCCACAGACAGGTAACTATGGAAGAACAGCTTACGAGGAAGCGGAGATTACTGGTGCAACGGGTTTTGATGCCAAGCAGTAGTTGATAAGCTTGAAAGAATAAGATAAGTGACATATGCAAGTGGTGTATATAAGGATATATAGAGGCAGTTAAAAGCTTGCAGCAGAATATAAGCATAATCTGAGGAAAAGGATTGATACAGATTAAGGCTTGTAATACTAATAAAGGTAATAAGCTATATTTACATATGCTTTTTGGAGCAGATTAAGAATAGCTATCAAATAAATAAAAGATAATATAAGAATCACATTTTCAAAGGAATGAATTGGGATACTTAAGCAATTATTGGAATTAATGTTTAGGATCGTTCTTTGGGGATGTGATTTTTAAAGTGGAGGAACTATGGCAAACGGAATGGCATCGCTGATGGTTGGCTCCTCAGGATTGAGGTCAGCACAGACAGCACTTAATACAACAGCACATAACCTTTCCAATGTAAATACGCAAGGGTATACAAGACAACAGGTAACATTTACAGATACGACATATGCTAATGTATTCAGCAGCAGTATCGTGCCTGGCAAGTACGGACTTGGTGTAGATATAGGAGCAATAAGCCGTGTAAGGAATGATTTTATAGACAGGTCATATAGAACTGAGTATTCAAGACTGGGCTTTTATGAAAGTCAGGCAAATGCAGTGTATGAAGTGGAAGACTGGTTTGGTGAGATGCAGGGAGTTACATACCAGCAGCACATAACAGACCTTTATAACTCAATAAATGAGCTTACAAAAAACCCAACAAGTACAATAGCAAGATCCTCTCTTATACAGAATGCAACAGCATTTATAGACAGATCGCAGGCTATATATTCAGGACTTAAAGATTATCAGATAACGCTGAACACAGAAGTCAGCAGTATGGTAGATAAGATTAATGAACTTGGACAGAAGATATATAGTCTTAATAAAAGTATATCAAAGGTTGAGGCAGGAGGAGTTGAGCGTGCCAATGATCTTAGAGATACAAGAGACCTTGCACTTGATGAACTGAGCCAGTACCTTGATATCGACTATTATGAAACAACAGATGGGCAGATTATCATATCAGCTGAGAATATTCCGTTTGTATCAAAGAGCGAAGTAAATACTATGGATGTAAGACAGGAAGGTCAGTATGGACTGCTTATACCAGAGTGGACAGCATATGAAAAGGATGTGTTCAGCTTTGAAAAAGCAGCATCCAATGCCAACAATAATGATAGAGGAAAGCTTAAAGGACTTCTTGTTGCAAGAGGAACTATAGATGTGAATTATCAGGATGTTCCTGTTATGCCGGATAAGTCAGATTATGACCTTACAACAGCAGAGGGTATGGCGCAGTATAACAGTGCTATGGATGATTACCAGAAACAGCAGGATTACTACAATAAGTATATAGAGCCTTCAGCTATCCTTAGTGCTATAGCAGGCTTTGATAAGCTTGTAAATGGTATAGTGACAGCCCTGAATGATGTTTTATGTCCTGAAAAGGAAGTCGAAACAACAACAGAGATGACAGATGATGAGGGTAATCCTCTTCAGGCAGATAAGTATGTATATAATGCTTCACAGTATGGACGACTTTATGACAGATTCGGTAATGTTGTTGAGGGAACTGACAATGGAGATGGAACTTATAGTTATACATCGGGAGAAAAGCTGTATATAGATGAACAGCATACAACAGCAGAAGATATAGACAGCATGACATATCTTATTCTTGATATGGACAAGGCTGGCTTTGGTACAGATGAAGATGAAACTGTAGGTGTTGAACTTTTTAAGAGAAAAGGTACAGAAAGATACATAAAGATTACAGGTGAAGATGGCACAACAACATATGTAAGAAATAACCTGAATGCAACAGGTTATGAAATAGATTATACACTTGGCAATCTTTTAGTTAATCCTGAAGCTTCACAGAATGTTGGAAAGATACCTCTTTCAACCATTCATGGAAAAGAAGACTTTGCAAAGGCAAACGAACTTATAGATACATTCAGCAATAAGTTTGCCTCACTTAATCCACAGGACTACGCAAAGGCGGATTTTAATACTTTTTATAATGATTTCATAGGTGAGTTTGCTACGATGGGCAGCGTACTTACAAAGTTCGTAAATAACCAGACAACTATGGTAAACGGCTATGACAATCAGAGATTACAGACATCAGGTGTATCATCAGATGAAGAACTTCAGAAGATGATTAAGTATCAGCATGCATATAATGCAGCATCAAGATATGTAAATGTTGTCAGTGAGATGATGGAGCATTTGTTAACATCATTAGGAGCCTGATGATAATATGTTGCAGAGGTAAAGGGTCAGAAGATCATTTTGTGTCTGCACGACAGACTTAACTGAAGAAGTAATAAAAGGCTATTATATATGAAAAGCTGCGAAAAAACGGCAGAATGGAGAAAAAGATATGGCATCTACATTTTTTGGCTTATCAATATCATACAAAGGATTACAGGCAGCGCAGACATCTATAACGACTGCGGCACATAACCTGTCTAATATAAATACTAATGGATATACAAAGCAGACAGCGGTTCTTCAGGCTTCAGATGCTTTAAGAACATTTTCAACATATGGAACTATAGGTTCTGGTGTTAACGTTGTTGAGATTAATCAGACAAGAGACAGTTACTACGACCAGAAGTACAGAAATAATATGTCTAATTATGGACAGTATGAATCTAAGAATAACTATATGACACAGATAGAAGATTATCTGAATGAATTCATACTTAATGGTTTCTCAAAGGAATACAGTAACTTCTTCTCAGCAGTAAACCAGCTTACTATAACACCAGGTGATGAGTCGGCAAAGAACCAGCTTATCAATAATGCAAAGAGTATGTCAGATTATTTTAACACTCTTTCAACTAACTTAAGAAATGTGCAGACAGATGCTAACAATGAGATAAAGGATACTGTAGATCACATCAATACACTTGCACAGAATATAACAGCGCTTAACAAGCAGATTAATCAGATAGAAGCATGCTATGGTGATGCTAACGACTTAAGAGACCAGAGAAACGCACTTGTTGATGACCTTTCAAAGTATATTGATATAACAACAAGTGAGGAGCCAATAGAAAACGGACTTACATCATTCCAGATAACTGTAAATGGACAGTCACTTGTTCATAACTATAATTATAAGAAACTTCAGGTTGTTGCCAGAGAAACTCCTAGAAATGATAGTGATGCAGCCGGATTATATGATGTACAGTGGACAGATGGCAATCCATTTAATATATACAGTTCATCACTTGGTGGACAGCTTAAGGCTCTTGTTGATATAAGAGATGGCTGTAATGGCGAGATAGAGTCAGTGGCAACTAATGAAGATGGTTCCTATAAGCTTGATAAAGACGGCAATATTATTACAGAAACTAATCCTCAGGTTGAAGATAATGTTAATTACAAAGGTATTCCTTACTATCAGACACAGCTTAACCAGTTTATACAGACATTTTCTGAAGCTGTTAACCAGATATTTAAGAGTGGATATGTGTCAGATGCCAGTACAGAGGATGAGGCTAATAAAGGTATTCCACTTTTTGTTGTTGGTGGAAGCTCAGGAAAGCTTACAGCATCAACAGTAACAGTAAACAGTGAACTCCTTGAGGATTCTAATAAGCTTGCAACTAAGACAGAGGTAAGTGATGGAGAAGGTAATGCGAGCATTATGGAAAAGCTTAATGCACTACAGTCACAGAAAATATTTGATGGTGGTACAGGAGCTTACTTCCTTGAAAGTATTGTCAGTGATATGTCTATAGATGCAGGAAAAGCTAAGTCTTTTCTGTCTAACTACAACAATATGAAGACAACTATCCAGAACCAGCGACTTTCAGTTATGGGTGTTGATACGGATGAAGAGGCAATGGATATTATGAAGTTCCAGCAGGCATATAATCTTAACTCAAAGATGATGTCAGTTATGAACCAGATATATGACAAGCTTATCAACCAGACAGGATTATAATAAATGAAGCTGAGAGGATATATTCAGTAACAATGGACAGATACGCTATTATAACAGCAGTAAATATGGAGGCTGTGATAAATTATAGCGTAATAAACATGATGTTTATTGCAGAATAAAATTATAAACTAACAGTATATCAACATGAGAGGTGGAATATATGAGAGTTACTAACCAGATGATGATAAACAGCTCTATAGCCAACATTCAGGCTAATAAGAGCCAGATTAATACAATGGATACACAGTTATCTACACAGAAGAAGATAAATAAGCCTTCTGACGACCCTATTATAGCCATACGAGCATTAAGATTAAGAAGCAGTCTTGACCAGGTAACACAGTATGTAGGAAAAAATATACCTGATGCTTCATCATGGCTTTCAGTTACACAGGATGCACTTGACCAGGGCTATGATATAGTTTACCAGTTATATGGCTACTGCAATCAGGGCGCTTCAGATTCTTATTCATCTTCTGAACGTAATACTATTATAGAATCGCTTGATGAGTTAAAGAATTCTTATTATATACAGGGAGATGTCGACTACGCCGGAAGATATGTATTTACGGGGTATGCTACAGATAAGCCGCTTACATACCAGTCAGATGCGGCGGCAGCAGATGTGGATTATACTATTACACAGAAGTTTGACAGGGAAGGCATATCTGAAAAGAAGGTATACACTAATGCATATACTAATGAAGATATCATTAACCTTAATGTAAAAAAGGATGCCAACGGCAACATAATAACACCTAATGTTACAACAGTTCACAGGGTGCAGCTTGCTTATTCAGAAGTGGATGAAGATGGAACATTTAAGATTACAGATGCAAGTGGCAATGTTGCAACAGTGACAAAGAATGATGATGGAACTGCTAATGTAAGTGTTGTTGACAGTCAGGGCAATGCGATAGCTTCGCTTGATGATGGAAGCGGTAATCCTGTTAATATAACATTTACATCTGATGACAACTATGTGCCGGGTGATGATGAGATAACTATCAACACACAGCTTGGAGAAGTGCTTCTTGGTGAAAATGTATACAACAATACATACACTAACAACTCATTCTCAGTACAGTATGATAAGTCTAACTTCAAGAAGGGCGATGTTAACCCAACTATGTACTTTGACTGCGTAGACAATGTTACTGGCATAGTATATCAGAAAAAAGATGAAGATATTGAATACAATGTCAATTTTACACAGAAGTTAAAGGTTAATACACAGGCAAGTGAAAGCTTTAATATATATCTTGGAAGAAATGTGGATGATATTATGGCAGCTGTTCAGAATACCATAGACATTGAGAATCAGATTAAAAAAATTGAGAGCATGAAAAATGAGGAAAGATATTCTAGTACAGAAGACCAGAAGGCTCTCGATGACATACTTGAGGGACTTAACAAGCAGAACGACCTTGCAAAGGACCAGATGACAAAGGCATTTGAGAAGGGTATCGGACAGATGCAGAGCTATCAGGAGCAGATATCGAATGCAAAGGCCGATGTAGGTAACAGAATACAGAGACTTGACCTTACAAAGTCGAGACTTACAGAGCAGAAGACTAACTTTACAAGTCTTAAGTCAGAAAATGAAGATATCGACCTTGAGGAGGTAGTTGTAAACTATACAGCAGCACAGCTTGTATACAATGCAGCACTTTCTGCGGCAAGTAAGGTTGTACAGCAGACATTGCTGGATTTTATAGGTTAGTTGATTTGAGGTAAATATACCCCTCCTCACCAGAGGGGTTCGGATTTTTGCTTCGCAAAAACAAGGAGGCAAATATACCTCTCCTCACCAGAGAGGTTCGGATTTTTGCTTCGCAAAAACAAGGAGGTATATATGCAGGTTAACACTAAGTGGTTTGGGACTGTAGATATTGATGATAATAAGATAATTACATTTGACCTTGGAATAATAGGTTTCGAGTATTGTAAGCAATTCACACTGATATACGATGTGGATAAGGGGGATGAGGCAGCTATTATGTGGCTTCAGTCAATTGACGAGGCGGCACTGGCACTTCCGGTTATGAAGCCTGAGTATATCATGAAGGGATATGACCCTGTAGTTGAGGATGAAATTCTTAATAACCTTGGTGAAGATATTAAGAACGCTAACCTTGCAGTATTCTGCACAGTTACAGTACCAGAAGACCTTACTAAGATGACAATTAATCTTAAGGCACCTATTATAGTCAATGCGGACACATTAAAGGGTGTACAGCTTATAGCTGACAATGAAGATTATGCTGTCAAATATCCTATATACAATATACTTAAGGAAAGGCAGGGTGAGTAGTATGCTGGCGTTATCAAGAAAAAAAGATGAAGCAATCATCATCAATGATGATATAGAGATTACTGTTATCGAGATAAAAGGCGATCAGGTAAAGCTTGGAATTACTGCTCCAAAGTCTGTTCCTATATATAGAAAAGAAGTATATGTGCAGATAAAGGATGCTAATAAAGAAGCAGCCTCACAGAATATAGATGTGGCGGCACTTAATAACCTGTTTAAGAAGCAGGATAAACAGGAAAAATAAAAAGATAGATAAGCACAAAAAGCAGATGGACTTTTGTGCTTATTATTTTATAAAACGATGTTAGGACACAAAGGTGTTTTGCTCTTAACTGATGTATCAGGATTACTATATTGCCACGCAATTCATGCAATTCTATACGCTATAAAAATATTTGCTTAGGAAAGGCTTAATATGGCACTGGATAATAAATTAAATATCACAGATTCTACAGAGCTTGCAAGAATGGAAGAAAAGGTAAGTAAGAAAAAAGCTGCTCAGCTGTTTGAAAATGGATATCTGGATAAGTATGAAGCTGGAACATTCAAGATGCTTTCAGCAATCCATAGGTATTTGTTTGAAGAGATATATGATTTTGCAGGAGAGATAAGAACTGTAAATATTTCAAAAGGAAATTTTCGATTTGCACCAGTCATGTATTTAAAGGCTGCTCTTGAAAATGTGGAGAAAATGCCGCAATCAACATTTGATGAAATAGTAGAGAAATATGTCGAAATGAATATAGCTCATCCGTTCCGTGAGGGGAATGGACGAAGCACCAGAATATGGCTGGACTTAATGCTTAAAAAAGAGCTGAATATGGTTGTAGACTGGAGCAGTGTTGACAAAGAAGATTATCTCATGGCAATGGAAAGAAGCCCGGTTAAAGATATAGAAATAAAATACATTTTAAAAAAGGCATTGACAGATAAAGTTGATGATCGCGAAGTATATATGAAGGGCATAGACCACAGCTATTATTATGAAGGCTATGCAATATATAAGGCAGAGGAACTATAAGATATAGAGAGGCAATAGTCAGAGATAAATATTTTTTGATGCTAACATCTTTAAAGGCAGGTATTATATTTTTACATGTATTGCCGATATAAGAAATAGAAACTAATGACCAGTATGCAAAGAAAAGGATTTCTTGGCAAGGCATAAGGTTTGATATATTACGACGATTGTATGGGTGATGTGGAAAAGCTGTCACTCGTATATGTATACGCACACGGAGGTGAAAGATAATGGGAATTGAGAAGATAAGTGGCCAGGCAGCTTATCAGAGCCAGGCAACGCAGGCTGCACAGGTTAACAAGGTTAGTGCAGCACCAGAAACTAATAATTCACAGGATTCAGTAAACAGCGCAGCACATATAGCTGCAGTTATGCAGGTGAGTACATCACAGAAAGCTAATGCAGACAGCAACAGCAGTAACAATGGCAACAGTGGTGCGGAATCAAGCTTTAAGCAGCAGGAAGAACAGAAAGAAGCTTCTATGCAGAAGCTTAAAGATATCCAGAAGGTTATCAATCATAATACAGTAGCAGAGTTCGGATACAACGAGCCAACTAACCGTATTACGATTAAGATTAAGGATAAGGATACAGATGAAGTTATCAAGGAGATACCATCAGAAAAGGCACTTGAGATGCTTGCTAAGGCATGGGAGCTTGCGGGTATCATGGTGGACGAGAAGAGATAACGACCGAATGGGAAAGGAAGGATAATATGCCAATCAGATTATCAGGTATGGTTTCAGGTATGGATACAGAGACACTTGTATCTGCACTTGTATCAGGATATAAGCTAAAAAAAGATAATCTTGTCAAAGCACAGACAAAGCTTTCATGGAAGCAGGAAAAATGGAAGACTATGAATACAAGTATATATAGCTTCTATAGTGGAAAGCTGTCAGCAGGAAGATTATCTAACGCATACAGCCTTAAGAAGTCAACAGTATCTAATTCAACAGTAGCTACAGTAACAGCAAGCTCAAGTGCGGTTGCAGGTACACAGAGCCTTAAGGTAAAGAAGCTTGCATCATCAGGTTATCTTACTGGTGGTACAGTGAAGGATGGCAAAGCTAATATTACAGGTTCATCTAAGTTGTCTGACATAACAGGAAGCACATCACAGGGAAGTGTTACTCTCTCAGTGGATGGTAAGAGTACTACTATAGAACTGACAGAGGATATGACTGTTAACCAGTTCGTTGTAAAGTTAAAGGATGCTGGTGTACAGGCTAGCTTTGATGAGAATAACCAGAGGTTCTTTATTAGTTCGAAGACGTCAGGGGAAAAAGGTGATTTTACACTTGTGGCGAATGATACGGATGGTATGAGTTCGCTTCAGCAACTTGGATTATATACATCAAAGTCAACTGTAGATGGTGCTGAAGTTAATTCACCAGAAATAGCTGAGTATGAAAAGTGGGCAGGTTATTATAATTCGGATGGTACATATGCTCAAAAATTACAAGATATAATTGATTCAGCATATGAAAGTCAGAAAACTGATTTTGATACTGTTGCTAAGGAAATGTTAGATAAATATAATCAGACAGTTGCCAAAATTAAAGCATTTGATATAAAGTTCAATCCTGATAATGATACTTTTGAAACAAAGTATGGTGATACAGCGTTGAAGCAGGCTGAAGGAATGCTGAATCATAATAAAGAGGAACTTTCGAAAAATTATGAGGATAAATATCAAACTGACGGAAAATTCGATATAAATCTTATAAAGGATGAAGAAGAAAAGAAGAAGTATAATGAGTTGAAATCAGCAACGGACAGCTTGAGTAAGGAAATAGAAGACTATAAAACTGCAAATGATACAGATAAATCATTATATGAAAAATATGTTAATATAAATACTGATGCGGAAGGTAATGAAACTGTAACAGCCGTAAGTAGTACAGAAACAGGCGATAAAAAAGCAGCTATAGATGCAGAAGTTAAAAATAGAAATGAAAAAATAAAGAATGATATTACTAGTCAATATCAAAATAAAGCAAAAAATAGTTATGAAATGTACAATAAGATGTCATCATATGCATCGTCAAACGGAGCGGTAAGAATATCAGGTCAGGATTCTGAGATAGAACTTAATGGTGCTAAATTCACTAGCAATACAAGTACATTCTCTATCAATGGTCTTACAATTCAGGCCACAGCAAAAACAAATGGCGATGAATCAGTTACCATAACAACGGACACAGATGTAGATGCTATATATAAGTCTATTAAGGACATGTTCACAGAGTACAACAAGCTTATCAAGTCTATGGATGAGGCTTATAACGCAGACAGCTCTAAGGGATATGAACCTTTAACAGATGAAGAAAAGGATGCTATGTCTGATACAGAGGTTGAGAAGTGGGAGACAAAGATTAAGGATTCGCTTCTTAGAAAAGATGATACACTAAACAGTGTTGCCAATACATTAAAGAATGATATGGCGTCATCATTTATTATTAATGGCAAGAGCTATGCGCTGTCAAGCTTTGGTATATCAACACTCGGATATTTCGCATCAGGCGAGAACGAAAAGGGTGTGTACCATATAGATGGTGATAAAGATGATACAACTACATCAGGAAACGAAGATAAGCTAAGAGCAGCTATTGCAAGTGATCCTGAGACAGTAGTTTCGTTCTTCTCACAGTTATGTACCAAGTTATATACAGATCTTGGTAACAAGATGGCATCATCATCTGTAAGCAGTGCATACACGATTTACAATGATAAGCAGATGAATACACAGTATTCAGAATACAACACAAAGATAAGTGATGCTGAATCAAAGGTATCAACATGGGAAGATTACTACTATAGTAAGTTCTCAGCTATGGAGTCAGCACTTGCTAAGCTCAATTCGCAGTCATCTTCTATGTCGGGACTTTTTGGAAGCTGATAATATCGATAAAAGCTTTGGGGACAAATATATTTGAACCTTAACATCATATATAAAAATATACATGAAAATATAAGTAAATATATAATAATATTATTGAATTTATTGGTAATTAATGTATAATATTACCTAGAATGATTCGTTTATGTTACATTGTGTTGCATTGCATATAATTTAACATATCACATGTAATAAACATAAGTATTATATGTAATGCACACAATATTGATAAATACAAGGATGTATGAACATCAGGAGAGGATAAGTTATGATATATAATCAGAATATGGCTCAACAGTATAATCGCAATAAGGTATTAACTGCATCACCAGCAGAACTTACGCTTTTACTTTATGAGGGAGCTATTAAGTTTTGTAATATAGCAGCAGTTGCGATAGAGAAGAATGATATGGAAAAGGCTCACACGAATATTGTTAAGGCAGAGATGATTATAGAAGAATTTCAGGCAACACTTAACCATAAGTATCCTGTAGCAGAAGATTTTGATAAGCTTTATAAGTATATATATGGATTATTAGTTGATGCCAATATGAGAAAGGACTTAGAGATTCTTGAACAGGCGACTAATGAGTTAAGAGGTATGCGTGATACCTGGAAAGAAGTTATGAAGCGTGCAGGAAGCAAGTAATTACAATGTGTAAGCTTATAACAGCAGTTACAGATTTCAAAGTTGAGGATGCATATGGAAACAAAGAATTATCTTCAGATAATGATAGATAGTCTTGAAAAGAAGAAGAAAGTCTTACAGGATATAGTTGATTATAATATTCAACAGGAGAATATTCTTCAGGAAAAAGAATTTGATGGCGATATATTTCAGAAGAATATGGAAGAAAAGTCAGCGTGTATAGATATTCTGAATTCACTGGATGAAGGATTTCAGTCGGTATATGACAGAGTCAGGGACGATATCCAGATGTATAAGCAGAACTATAAGGATGACATACAAAGACTTCAGGAGCTTATCAGGGAAGTATCATCATTAAGTGCAACTATACAGGCACAGGAATCAAGGAACAAGTTACAGATAGAAAGAAAGTTTCGTCAGCTCAGAGAGGAAACAAAGACTGCGAAGCGTAGTGTGAGTATGGCTAATAAGTATTATCAGAATATGAGCAGAGTAAGTAATGAACCTCAGTTTATGGATAAGAAAAAATAGCCTGATGTTTTTTATAAATTAGTTTATATTAGGACTAAAGTTAATGACGGAATGTCCGATATAATAAATAGCAGGAAATAATCCTGAAATAAAATTAATGGGTGGCAAGGAAGCCACCAAGAATTCAAGGAGGAAATTATTATGGTAGTACAACACAATCTTTCAGCAATGAACACTAACAGACAGATGGGCACAATTACAAGCTCATTACAGAAGTCTACAGAGAAGTTATCATCAGGTTATAGAATTAACAGAGCTGGTGATGATGCAGCTGGTCTTTCAATTTCAGAAAAGATGAGAAGCCAGATTAGAGGTCTTAACAAGGCTTCATCTAATGCTCAGGATGGTATTTCACTTATCCAGGTAGCTGAAGGTGCTCTTAATGAGACACATTCTATTCTTCAGAGAATGAATGAACTTGCTACACAGGCAGCCAGTGATACTAATACATCAATTGATAGAACAGCTATCTCAGCAGAGATGGATCAGTTAACATCTGAAATCAACAGAATTCAGTCAACAACACAGTTCAATACAATGAATCTTCTTGATGGCTCATTCAAAGGTGATCTTCAGGTTGGATCATTAAAGGGACAGACAATCAGCATTTCTATATCAAAGATGAATGCTGGTTCAATTGGTGTATCAGGTCTTAAGGTATCTAGCAACACAGTAGCTGGTGAAGCTATGAGCAAGATTCAGAAGGCTATTGAATCAGTATCTACACAGAGATCTAAGCTTGGTGCTATTCAGAACAGACTTGAGCACACAATCAACAATCTTGATACAACAAGCGAGAATACACAGGCAGCTGAATCACGTATCCGTGATACAGATATGGCTTCTGAGATGGTTGAGTACAGCAAGAACAACATCCTTCAGCAGGCTGGACAGTCTATGCTTGCACAGGCTAATCAGCAGAATCAGGGTGTTCTTTCACTTCTCGGCTAATTATTATTACTACTATAATAAAAAGAGCGGCTTGCCGCTCTTTTTTATTTGATATTTGGGCTCTTTGTGGTTCTTTGTCAAGGGGTGAGGGAAAGTTTAGAACCATTTGAGTTTTCTGACAATCATATTATAGATAATATAGTGTTTGTAATATCATTAAGAACATCCGGTTTGTTATATGGAAGAATAGCATTTCTACATTCTGTTGGATTAAAATCGGGAATGGAATGTAGAGCCATATAATTCAATATATCAGTAAGTTCATTCTGTGAGTCGTATAGATAGCCATTAGCGCCATTACATATGATATCGACAACTCCATCTACTTTTGTGGATATAACAGGTATTCCACTGGCAAGTGCCTCATAACATACAAGAGAAAAACCTTCATACTCTGAAGCTATAATCAGAGCAGCAGGTGATTGTACATAGTCCCATGGTCTGGGCTGCCATCCTGTAAAGTGGATTTGGTCTATAAGATTCAGTTTCTTTGTTAAATCTTCAAGAGAATTTCTTTCATTTCCATCGCCTATTATTGTAAGTTCCCATTTATCAGTTGTGTTAGAAATAGCATTAATAATTAATGATATATTCTTTTCCTGAGATAGTCTTCCTATATAATATAAATTCCTGCTTTTTGTATTGTAATGAGAATAGAAATGTAAGGAATCAATATCAATCGGATTTTTAACCAGCCTTATATTAATATCCGGATTAAATGAGTGTATTATATGATAATTCGACCTGCTTAGTACAAGTACAAGGTTGGCATAATTAAGACACTCTGGTCCACCAGCAGCATTATCATCATATGCTTTGATTGGAGCATGCAGCCAGCTTATTATTTTACTTGTCATATTAGTTTCTAACAGTGCTAGTTTTATAAACATTGTAAGCATAGGAAAAGGTGTGGCAATTATAATATCAGGTGCTCCCAATGATATAAGATATTGCTTGCAAAGAGGAATATATTCAGTAACATCATTTAAAGGGGTGCTTTGGGATATAGTATAGAATTCAATATCAGGATGAACCCAGCGGTTGCTGGCTTTGCTAAGCTGTATTACACGTACACGTATATTTTGTTGCAATAATGAAAGAGCAGTGTCATTAAGGACTGATTCTATGCCGCCATGTGAGCCATATGGAACAAGAAAATCAATAGTGTATGTATATTTAGTCGAACTATCATTCGTGTTATCAGTAGAAAGCTTCATTACAATATCCTCCGTGATTGCAATTTGTTAAAATATAGTATAAAATACACATGTAATTATAAAAAAATATGTAAGAAAATGCAAAAGCTTATTAATTAATTACAGAAGAATCCGATATAAAATAAAGAGGATTAAATTTTATATATTTATAGGATTACATAATCAAGGAGGATTATAATATGGTTGTACAGCATAACCTTTCATCAATGAATACTAATAGACAGTTAGGTACAGTGACAGAGGCAATGTCCAAGTCAACAGAAAAACTGTCATCAGGTTATAAGATTAACAGAGCGGCTGACGATGCTGCTGGTTTATCAATATCAGAAAAGCTTAGAAGTCAGATTAGAGGACTTGATAAGGCAGCTTCTAATTCACAGGATGGTATATCTCTTATTCAGGTAGCAGAAGGTGCCCTTAATGAAACACATTCAATTCTGCAAAGAATGAATGAGCTTGCTACACAGGCAGCTAACGATACTAATACATCAGTAGATAGAACAGCTATATCGGCAGAGATGGATCAGCTCACATCAGAGATTAACAGAATTCAGTCGACAACACAGTTTAATACAATGAATCTTCTTGATGGAAGTTTCAAGGGAAAGTATATTCAGGTAGGAGCTAATAAAGGACAGACACTTACTATATCAATTAGTCAGATGAATGCAGCATCAATAGGCGTAAGCAAGCTTGATGTAAAAAGCAATTCAAAAGCTGGTGAAGCTATGAGTAAGATTCAGAAGGCTATAGAATCAGTTTCAGCTCAGAGAGCTAAGCTTGGTGCTATTCAGAACAGATTAGAGCATACAATCAATAATCTTAATACAACAAGTGAGAATACAGCTGCTGCAGAATCACGTATCCGTGATACAGATATGGCAACAGAGATGGTTGAGTATAGCAAGAATAATATATTACAGCAGGCAGGTCAGTCTATGCTTGCACAGGCTAATCAGCAGACACAGGGTGTATTATCACTTTTACAGTAATTGATTATATTATAAGATATTTTTGGCCAATGATTGCAAAGTCAGTCATTGGCTTTTATTTTAGACAAATGTGTTTTAACAGGAGATTATGAATGAATTTGGATAAAAGTTACTTTGAGGATGAGGTAAGAGATGGTTTCTATGTACCATCGGATATAAAGCATGCATGGGCAGCGCAGCTTGAAGTGCTTAAAGATGTAGATGAGGTGTGCCGTAAGCATAATATACAATACTTTGCAGAATGGGGAACACTATTAGGTGCAGTACGTCATCATGGATATATTCCTTGGGATGATGATATGGATATCTGTATGAAAAGACAGGATTATAACAGATTTTTGCAGATTGCAGAAAAAGAGATGTCAGAGGGATACCAGTTATTTAATATTAATAGTGATAAAGAAAATGATAATATGCTTACAAGAATAATAAGCGGAAGGACTATAAGATTAGATAAAGCGTATCTTGAAAAATATAATGGATTTCCTTTTTCTGTAGGTTTAGATATATTTCCACTTGACTTTATAGCACCAACAAAAGAAGATGATGACTTTCAGTGTGAGCTTATAAAGATAGTAAATGATGTAGCACAGTTTGGACGTGAAGTAAATGCTATGGATACGGAGGCAACAAAGGAAATTCTGGATATATTTGAGGAGCATATTCAGAAAGTTGAACAGTTATGCGGAATTAATATAGATAGAAATAAAGATATTGTCCAACAGATGAATGTGCTTATAGACCGACTTAGTTCATTATATACAGAAGAAGAGTCAGAGTATATTACAATAATGGCAATATGGGTTGATAATAGAAGTTATAAGCTCCCTAAAGAATATTATCAAAAATCAATAAGACTTCCTTTCGAGAATATAGATATACCAGTTCCATATGCTTATGACAGTATATTAAAGAAAAAATATGGGGACTATATGAAACTGGTTCATACATGGGATTCACATAATTATCCATTCTATATAAGACAGGTTGATATATTAAAGACAGATGCAGGATTAGAACTGTGGGGATATCATGACACATATGTTGATTATAAGAATTATAAGAAGCTGATTAGTGACAGGAGAAATATTAACTGCATTAGAAAACACACGTCAAAAAATAATGGAGTTAAAAAAGTGGTGTTTATGCCATATAAGGCAAGTCTGTGGTATATGATGGATGGTTTGTGGAATGAATATAATAAAAAGCAGGATGTGGAAGTAAAGGTTGTGCCAGTGCCTTATTATTATAAAAATTATGATGGAAATGCGGAGGAGTATATAGATACTGATAGTTATCCGGATTATATAAATATAACCTCATACAAAGAATACGATTATAAAGAGGATATGCCAGACGAGATTATTATTCAGAATCCATATGATGGTAATAATATGGCAGGAACGGTTCATCCTGATTATTATGCGAAAACACTTGCGTTGTATACAGACAAGCTTACCTATATTCCTTACTTTAAGACTGATGAGATAGATGAAAATGATATGAGAGCATATCGAAGTATGTATGCATATGTAACAATGCCGGGAGTAATATATGCTGATGAAGTTATTGTACAGTCGGAGGCGATGAAAGAACTTTATGTAAAGAAATTAACAGACTTTTTTGGAGATGAATCTAAGGAAGAATGGAATCTGAAAATACAAGGTTATGGATATAAGTGGCTGGATGATATTAAAGTTGTAAGTAGTATATACAAGTTGTCAGATATATGGAAGGAAAGATTAAAAAAGCCGGATGGAAGTTATAAAAAGATAATATTGTACTATATAGGTATTAACGGTTTCTTGGAATATGGCATAGATATGGCATCTAAAATACATAGAGCTATGGATGTATTTATGGAAAATAAAGATAATGTTGTATGTATGCTTTCGTTTGAAGGTGATATGAAAGATATTCTAAGCACAGAAGATGAGAGACTGCTGGTGGCTTATAAGGATATAGAAGATAAGTACAGGGATTATATTGTAGCAAATAACGAACTCCGCGTAGCAATAGAGGTGTGTGATGCATATTATGGTGATGCAAGTTCAGTTGCGCAAAGGTGCCGTAATGATAAGAAGCCGGTTATGATACAGGATGTTAGTATTTGACAGTGAGAGCCATTCGGGCCGTTATGGTTCGGATGGCTTGTCGTTTATGGTTAATAAATATTATATATAGAGGATATGTTATGGATAATAAAGAATATAAAAAAGAAATGCAGGATATTATAATAAATCTTTTAAAACAGGATAATTACACTGAGGCATATGATGCATTTGTAATGTATGGGAAGGTATATATATCAGATGAATTCATAGAAGAATACAAAGACATATTATATAATTATGGTCCGAAGGTGTCTGTTATATGTATGAATTGTGAAGATGAGGTAGTAGACAATTTTATTAAAAAACAGAATTATAACAATTATGAAATTGTCATGACAACTAAAGAAGATAATTATAAAGATATTATTGATTATATGAAGAATACAGACAGTAAATACATAACGTTTCTTGAAAATAATGCTATATGCAGTCCATCTAAGATATCAAAGTCTGTGTGGAGGCTGGAATTGTATAAAGATATTCAGATAATAAATGCTTCATGGCAGTATATAAATTCTGATACTGTAATTGCTCATCCAGATATTGTGTATAAAAATATAATGAATGACAAATTTTACTCAGGATATAAAATAATAGAGCAGAGTATTATTTGTAATGACAATATATATGGTTCGTTATCAAGCATAATGGTGTCAACAGAATACATAAGAAATGTAGATGTGAAGGAACCTTGTTATAATTCAGACAGGATTAACAGGTTGGCATTGTTATTCCAGTTATTAATGAATGCAAATATGGCATATATTAATGAGGGATTATTATCATTAAAAATTGGTTATGACAAACAAAAATATAATAAGGACAGAAAAGCTTTTTATACATTAATACAGGATATTATGCCAGATGTGTATGAAGAGGTAGGCGAAAGGGTTAGAGGAGAAGTTCTGTCATCTGAGGAATTAAAGGAAGTATATAATAATAAAAATATAGCAAAGTGTATCACATTTATATATACAGATAAAGGTGAATATTATAACGTAAAACCTATTGGGGATGAAGCAGTAAAAAGAGGATATTCAGTTAAATATACAGAAAATATTAAAGAAAAAGCAGAAATTGGAATATACTGCCAGCATGTGTGTTACCCAGAGAATTCCCAGTTTTCAATGATATTATTACATGATATGGCGCAGGGACATAATAGATGGCCTAATATATGGGAAATAGAAAGATGGTCAAAGTTTGACGTAGGTATTCTGCCCGGAGTATCATGGTCAGAACGTTTAAAACAATGTGCATGTATGGATTATGTCAATCCAAGAATAGGTGCATATGAACTTGGTTATCCCAAAAGTGATATTGTATATGATGAAGGAATAAAGCAAAGAACACAAGAGCTTAGGAAAAAGTTTAATGTGAAATATGATTATACGATTTTGTATGCACCTTCATGGGAGTATTTTAACAAGGAGGATGATTTTATTAAGGCATTGTCCTCTCTTAAGGTTAATCTTGTTGTAAAGCAGGCATCATGGCCGGAGTCTTATAGCTGGGTAACGGATAGCATCAATGAAATGAGGAAAATGCATGAAGGTACATTAGATAATCTTTATTATATTGAAAGTGAAGAAAGTATCATGGTTGCACTTGAGATGTGTGATATGGTAGTGTCAGATGAATCCAATGTAATGGCAGAGGCTCTTATGTTTGGAAAACCAAGTGTTGCAGTAACTGACTGGCTGATACCTGATAAAAATCCACCGAGATGTGCTGATGTCACTATGGATTATGTAATAAAATGCAGGAAAGCTGAACTTAGGGAGACAGTTGAAAATGTAATGAATAATCCAGATAAATATAAGTCTGTTATGGATAATGGTAAAAAATTATATAGTAATCAGGGAAATGTATGTAAGGATGTAATGGATTTAATAGATTACTATACACAGAATGGTGATAGTGATTCATTTATGGATAAAAAGATAACGGTTGATTATAGCAGGTGCGGGTTGTGGATTTGAGGTGATATGTGTTTTTGACAATGTATTAAATTATAACGATATAAAAATATATAATTAAAATTTGTAGAATATAGTCTTTTTTTGCAATTTATAGTCGTTTTTTGCAGACGTTATTGTTATAGGATTATGTTAGTGATACATTATATCTAACATAACATATGTTATAACATTTTTTGACGTCATATAATAACATTGTTATTTGTATAACTAAAAGCAGCAAAAGATATGATTATCTTATTAAATTATAAATAATATAAAATAGGGTTGAAGATAGTCTTATGTGATGATGTAAAGGTTATAGCTGAATATATTGCTGAAGAAGATGTCAATATAGAAGTACATAAGATAATAGTATCAATGCAAAAACGTTAAGGAGGATAACGTATGAATAATTTATTGCAAGAAAGTAAGGACAAGTTCATAAAAACTATGAACTTAAATATTACGGGGAATATAATGTCATGGCAGGATTGTCTTGTACAGATTAGTAATGTTTTTTATATTACAGCTAAAGGGGTACAGCAGGCACCATTTCCGTGGATAACATTACTAGCTCTTATTATTGGAATTATGTTATTTAGATTAAATGTTTTGATAGCATTAATAATTGTAATATGCAGTGTTGGTGGTATTTATTTATGGTATAAGGAATATGAGGAAAGAAAGAATTCTATAGCTCTGAATTTAATGATGAATTCTGGAGATAGGCTGGTTTTAATATTTAATGATAGAAGTTTTCTGGCTAAGGTAATGGATGTATTGAAGAAGATTATAACGGATGGAGGAATAGGAAAAAACAATACTATTTCAATAGATTTAAGCGGTTGTCAGTTTAAAGGTGATGCAACATTACTTAATAATCTGGGAGTAAAGCAATAAACGTTATAATTATATGGTTATGTGGAGGACATTATATGGGTATAAACATAGATATGAGCAATATGACTATAGGTGGTAATGCAAAAATATTAAATGATGCAAGTTTTAGTGGTGGCGATGTTGATGTTAAAATGAGTGGTACTCATATAGATGGAGATGCTGTATTAATGCAAGGGTTTGTTATAAATGATTTTTACGCTCAACTAAATGAAAAGATACATAGCATGGACATTAATTCATCGGAATATCAAAGTATAAAAAGAATATTACAAATACCACAAAATGATAAGAAATTAATAGCGAAAGAAGTAACAAAACATATTTATACTTTTTCAAAGGGGGTATTGGAAAATGTTCTTGCAAATTATATAAGCAGAGGATTTTAATATCGATAAAATTTTTATTAGTTTTGTTCCATTATTATTAGATGGAGAAAATTGAATAGTAATTAAATTTTAATAAAAAATATTTAAATTTATATGTTATAATAAATGAATGATAATAAGAAGTTATCTGTAATTTTTATAGGAGATTAAATTATGATAAGTTATTCAATATATCCCAAACAATTTAATAATGTTAATTATAATAAATTTAAAATTAATAGCTGTTTTGTTATTATGCCATTTTCTGATGATTTACGTAACACATATATTATAATTAATTCTATAGCACGAGAATTAGGAATTGAATGTACCAGAGCCGATGATATAAGAACTACATCCGAAGCAATTTTAAATAAAATTTGTACACAAATAAGTCAAGCTTATTATATCATAGTTGACATAACTAATTTAAATCCAAACGTATTTTACGAGCTTGGCATAGCACATGTTTTAAGAGATGCTAATAAAGTTTTGATAATAAAAGAAAAGGGAACAGAATGTCCTAGTGATATAAAACATTTACATTATTATGAATATCAAAAGGAAAATCTAAATACTTTAAAAGATTCCATTATCAAATTTTTTAATGAAAATAATATATTTGAAGATTTGTATAGCTTGTTAGATTTTCATAATTTGGTTTCGAAAGATATGAATATATCACAATTATTTGTAGAGGATTTAGGCAACATTACTGATGATGATATGGTATATTTAATACAAATTTTAAATAATGATTTAAAATCATTAAATAGTAATATTGTATTGAATCTATTGGAAATATTAACATATAGATTGAGTCAATATAATGAAGATTCACCTTTATACGGTATGTATTATAACTTGATTATTTATATAATATCCAAATCAAATAATATCTACAATATAACAGAATATATTAAGAAGGTATATTGTGATGAGGGATATGGTTTGACTAAAGAATACAAGGCAGACTTTGCTAATATTGTTTTAAATAATTTATTATATTTTGACATAACGATTAAATGGATTATAGAATATCTTACATATGTAAGTCCGGCAGAATTTGATATTGCTAAGTATAAAATCGAAATTGCTATTATAAAATGTAAAAATACAAAAATCGATGATATATTAATTTGCAACTTAACAAATGATAATAAAACCCTAGCTGAACATTGTGCAAAATTAATAAAAGAGCGAAAAAGCGAGAAAGCAGTTCCTACACTTATAGATATAGTAAAAACTGAAAATAATCCATATTTAGTTAGAAGTTGTATAGATGCTTTAAATAATTTTGCTGATAAAAAAACATTACTATCAGCTAGGGATATTATTAATTCAAGACAAGAGCTTATTTCCAAATATGTTTTTTTAAAAAAACATATAAAGGATCTTGATTTATCAATTGATAGACTATAAAAAGGATCTTATATAATTTAAGTCAAAAAATGAAAGCAATTCTTTAAAATCAAAATTTTTTGATATTAACTCAAAAAGTAACACAAGTAGTTTATTACGTTCTAATTGATTATCAGAATAATCTATAGTTCGTTTAATTACACCTAATAAGCTACTTTTGAATTTTAAATAAAATGCAGTCTTATATTTATTAAATAAATTTTGGCTTTCTAAATTATTTTTTAAAGATTTATAGGCATTAACAAATCCCTCAATTGAAAGACTGGATACATTATGAATTAAAGAATTGCATCGTTGATTATAATGATAAAAGCAATCTTTTATAAAAATTACATTATGTGATTTGACAAATACTTCAAAAGTAAAAACATCATCTTCTTGATATCGTAAATTTTCATCAAATAAAAGATTGTTAGTAATTAAAAACTCCTTTTTATAAATTTTATTATTTACTATTGGACTTATATTTATTTCAGTTGAAATTGTGTGTGAATATATATTTAAAGCATATTCTCCATTTATTTTATAATTATTATTATAAATATATTTTTTGATTCTATAATTATATTCCACATAATCGTATATAAGACCATAAATTATAACATCAGGATTATATTTAAACTGTTCAAAACATTTTTCATATGTACCAATATCAATCCAGTCATCTGAATCTATAAATGTAATATATTCACTGCTTGCTTCAAGAATTCCTCTATTTCTACAGGCACCTGCCCCCATATTTTGGGGCATATTAATTATTTTGATATGGTGATTATGCCTATATGTTTCAAGAATTTCAAGTGTATAATCTGTCGAAGCATCATTAATTACAATGACTTCAATATCTTTAAAACTTTGGTTAAAAACAGATTGTAGACATCTATAAATGTTTTGTGAATCATTAAATGTTGGAATAATAACTGTTAATAAATTTTGTTGCATATACTCACCTTCTAATCCTCTATAAAAATTACAGATAACTTCTTATTATCAATAAAAAAGCAACCCATTTCATATATATAAAATGGGTTGCGGAAACTAATTTAATATTTATAGATTGAAATCCTTTCTAGGATGTTTGCGTAAAAGAATATCTCGTTGTTTGGCAACGGCAACATGCGTATAAATTTCGGTTATATTAATAGAACTGTGTCCTAGCATTTCCTGAATATAACGGATATCAACATTAGCTTCGAGCAAAGAGGTTGCAAATGTATGACGGAACATATGCGGGGTAATATGCAGGTTAATGGCAGCCAAGTCAGCATATTTATTAATTGTTCTTCGGACTATCTGATCAGATAAAGGAGTTCCTTTCTGATTGGCAAAAAAATAATTACAGTTTTGAATTTCATTGTAAAATTCATTATAGTATTCATTAAGGATATGCAGAACTGAACTGTTTGCAATTTGTATACGGCGTTCTTTATTTCCTTTTCCATGAATAAGAATAGTACCATCATATAAATTAATATGATGAGGTTGTAATGCACATAACTCAGATATACGTATTCCGGAGCTGAAAAGTAATTCTATAACAGCAGCATCACGTAGTGCATTGCGGCGTTGGTAAAGTGTTTTTGCATTTTTTTGATATGAATAGATAGTTGAGAGAAATATTTCTATAGTATGTAGAGGAATAGTGCGTGGTAATTTTACAGGTTCGCGGAAGTGGATTTGTAATTTGTTAAACGGGTTTACAGGTAATAAGTCTTTGTATTCTAAAAAATGAAAAAAAGCCTTAATAGAAGCAATTTTTCGTTTTACAGTTTTGGGCTGGTATTTTTTATTGAGCATGGCAATATAATTCTCAATAAGCTCAGGGGTTATATCAGAAATAACAGTAACAGGTAAATATTCAGAAAACTGTTTTAAATCAATTCTATAAGCTTTCAGAGTTTTCTTGTCAAGGCGTTTGTTTGCCTCACAGTGTTCAATATATTTTTTCATAAGTTGATGTAAATTAATCATTGTAAAATCTCCTTGTATAATTTTTTATATAATGTATTTTAAACAATTTTTAGGATATATGTTAATAAACCGGAGCGTATAATATTATATTATAGATATAGACACAGAGATTATTCTTCTGATATTGTATAAGCAATATATTAAGTATATACTATAGATAAGATTGAGTGGTACAATGTTATATTGTGGGAATATATACAAACATTATGCTTTTGATATTGCATGAGCAATATCAGAAGCATATACTTATGGATTAGATTTACGATGAATCATGATGATTGTATAGAGACAATACATAATATATAGACACAACAAATAATTATAGGTAATTTGAATATGAATCTTCGGAGTGAAATAGACAGACTTGCAGGAATTGTGCAGAAAATGATTTAATAGCAGAAAATTTTATGAGGCAAAAAAGGTGGTTTATTTATCTGATAATCGGTATAATAATGATTATAGGTATTTATCCTGGATATTTGCAATATGGGCATAATATGGATGTGTATGGTGACTATGTATGTCTCAAAGTGGCAGGCAGAGAAAGGAAAGCAGATATAGAGCTGGAGAAAAGTTCGGAGAAGATTAGGAACAGAACCGTTCATTATCCATATATTAAACACGTTTCAAAAGATAAAAGTGTACTGAAAAGGAAATGAAACACGGAAAGGGGGAAAAGAATTGATAGAATTCAGTGAATTACTTATTGAGAGTGTAGAAGATTATAATAAGTTGTATGAATGTGTAGGCAAAGAGGCAATTGATGAACAAGCAGTAGATACATTGAAAAAATTTTTGGGAACAAATTGCAATAGAATTGTAGTGGAATATCCATATCATGATAAGGATTTTCTTAGCACATATTATTGTTACTATTCGCAAAAATTTAGAGGATTTCAGAAAAAATGTTATCGTTTACATATTATGGGAGAAGATGAAAAATACTTTGGATATATTGTTTTGAGACCGACAGTAAAAGGTACAAGACTTGGAACCACATATCTATCACCTAAACCATTACTAGATGAAGAGGCGTATTTGATGTTGGCAAAATATGAAGCGCATATAATGGATAATAAACGCGATATAAAGTGTTTCCCATGGATGAAACAGGAAGTTGATATAGCAGTATGTGCACATGTGGCGGCATGGACTATATTAAGATACTATGGAAATAAGTATCATAACTATGCAGATACAACTATGGGAGCCATTGCTCAGAAAATTAAAGGTGATATGGGAAGAAAAACACCATCTAATGGTCTGACTCCAGTACAAATTGCAGATTTGTTTCAGGAATATGGGTTCAGTCCGATTATCAGAGGTGGAATGAAAGAAGAAAACAGTCGCTTCCTTGATGAAATGACAGCTTATATAGAGTCAGGAATTCCAATTGTAGGATTTATATCACCAAAACAACATGCAGTGTCAATTGTTGGGCATGGAAGTATAGATTATGGATTGCTGGATAACCATGACAGTGTAAATAAATTAAAAGATGAGCATACAGGGATTATATTACATTCAAAATTGATTTCTTCGTTATATGTTATGGAGGACAATTACTTTGGGTATAGAAAAGTATCTAAAGAGTTGCCAACTTCAACAAGTGATGTGGATTATAATCTATATGAAGTAAAGTTTGCGGTTGTTCCGTTGTATGAAAAAATGCAACTTGTATATAATGAAGTGTATGAACGTTATGTTTCATTGGTTGAATCTGGAACCATGAGTTGGGAAGCTGTTAAAATTAGTAGAATTTATATGACATCAGCAAATTCGTTAAAGCGTGAGGCAGGAAATAACGAAGAAATGTGTGAAGAGTTAAAGACGATTATCCTCCGATTAAATATGTCGAAATTTGTCTGGTGTATTGATATTGCAGGAATAGATAACTACAAAAATAATCGAACATCAGGACGTGTGATTATAGATTCTACGTGTTCAACTTATGAAAAAGAACCATGGATATTGATGCATGATGGAAGGCAGATCAGATATTATGATGAAGATGAAAATGATAACTACATAGTGGAATGTGATATTAAGCCATATAGAATTTATACAAATAATTTGGAAAGAGTATAGGAGGTGCTTATTGTGGATAATAATGAAATCTATGTGAATGAAGTGATTGGAGCATATTTGGACACTAAGGAAGAAATGAAAGATCTGGATGAAGTAACAGTAAAAAGCTTATTCAGAACTTGTATTGAATCTCTTAATCCAGAGTTACCACGTTCTTCGGTAATTATTAAATCAATAAAAAATTCTGAAACAGCCTATAGTGTGAAATTGAAAAATATTAAGTTGAATTTAAGGTTTGCACTGGACATGATTCTTGGAGTGGGTGGTGTTTTGGAAGGAAGCAAATTGATGCTGATTTTTCTAGTATTGGATGTATTGTGTACCTTTTTTTCAAATGCCACAGAAAAATTGGAAGAAAAAGATGCGTATTTAATTTATTTGATTCATAAAATGGATTATAGAAAAACAGGTGTGTCAAAAGAAACTTTAGCAGAATATATTAAAAAGGATTCCAGTGCTCAAGAAAAGAAATATTTTGAAAAAGAGGAAGAGTTGGAAGAGTCACTTAAACGTTTGGAAGATATTCAAAGTATAATGTTTGAAGGTGGTTGCTATCATGTTACAGAAACAATTCTTAATTGAAAAAGGAAATAAAGTATGATATACTAGATAAACATGAAAAAAAGGAGGAGATATCGTGGCTGAACAGAAAAAATTGCTATTTGGCAAGAATGCATACGCAACAATAAAAGGTGCAAAACGAGTTGATCGTTTAACAAATACATCTTATGATGTAGTAGCTCGAAAAGCAGATGAAAGAATAGAAGAGAATAATCGTGAGTATGCAGCAACATATAAAAGGGCTGCGTTATTTTCTGCGAAATAATAGATGAATCAAATTGCTGTAATATTATTGCAATGAAAATGAAAGGTCAATCGGTTATATGCTGATTGATCTTTTTTACATGAAGACAATATATAATATATACTAGTATACAGGCCATTTGAATCGTTAGGGTTCGGGTGGCTTTGTGTTTTTTTGATATAGTTTGTTAGTCTTAAGTTCACTGCAAAGATGAAGTAGAGAGGAAATATATGATGAACGAAACAATAAAATTGCTAGCAGGAGGTATAAGTGCCATTATTCCACCTGAATATATAGGGCAGAAGCTAATTGAAAGTGGAACAGGAATACTTTGGAAAAAATTAAAAAAACGGCTTGAAGGTGATAATAATGCAGTGGGAGCAGGCTTATATGATGCTATAGAGCATAGTGTGGAGGCGTATGCCAATACCCATACACATAATAAAGATGATATAGCAGTATGTTGTGAAAAGTTATATTTTGAATGGATGCAGAATAACAGTCTTAAAGATGATTCAATCAAAAAAGCATTATCCACGCTTAGTGTACAGCCAATAGGAGAAGTTCAGGTCGAAACTTGGAAGAGTTTTCTGGAAAGGGAAATTTTAAAAAATGATGAACTTAGAAATTGGATAGAGCATAAAAGTATAGAAAATATTAGTTCAAAGTTAGATTGTATTAGGCAGGAAATAAAAGAAATGCCAGCTTCATTAAAGAGATGTGAAATATTAGAGAATATGTATAATATATTCGAGGATGAAGAGTATAAGATTTATATTAAAAATATGCATGATGCATATAGAGAATCTGTAATGGGCGAAAGCTTTGGATTGAATAAAATATATACAGATTTACATGCCATTATATGCGAAAACATAGAACATACAGAAAAAAAGGTTGAAAATATTGCAGAATATATATGTAAATGGCTGAAAGATAAGCAATACAGCAATGATATATATAGCAATAGTATGCTGCTTGTATATGGAGAGCCTGGCAGTGGTAAGTCTTCAGTGTTAAAGAAAGTAGTCGATGAATTAACCAATGGTGTCGATGACAAAAAAACGATAGTTCTTTCACTTAATTTGTTTGAAGTAACATTTGTTGATGCAAAGACAGCATTAGATGTTGTAAAACAATATATTAAGAATGGGTATCCTTGGTTTTATGAAGCCGATAACAGATTAGACAGGATTCTTATATTAGATGGATTGGATGAAATAAAATATAAGGTTTATGAAAAGTCGGAGGAGTTGTTAAGAGAACTTGAAGGCGAAAAATGGAAGTTTGACTGTAAGGTGATAGTCAGTGGAAGAACACAGGCTGTCAGAAATGCAAAAGAAAATATAGATAATTATATAGATGTAGAAATATTACCACTTTATATAGATGAGGATGAAAGAAAAAAATATATAAATAAAGTTGTTGATGAAAATAATTTATTAGAAATAGACCTGCGGTTAGATTATTGGGATAAGCTTCAGAAAGAATTTAATATTGCCCAGAATATGCCTTTACAGAACAGCAGATTTGATGAGCTGAGCAGACAGCCATTGTTATTATTTCTTATTATGTGGACGTCCAAGTATTCAAATATTGATTTGATGGAATTAAAGAATACAGCAGAATTGTATGATAAAATATTTGAATGTATATATACAAGAGAATATAGTAGAAAAAAAGCTGGCGGCTTAAAATACAAGGCTGAATATTCAGAGTATCAGAAAATGCTTGGTCATCTTGGTGGATGTGCATATAGGAATAACAGTAGAAGTGTATCGGCAAAGACAATACATGAATATTGTACAGTTATGGATGATAAAAAATTATGTGAAAACTGGATTAAATTACATCAAGATGATAATCCATCAAAGCTTGTACTGCTTTTTTTCTTAAGAGAGAATTTTAAAAATGGCAATGATAGTAAAAGTACAATAGATGACCAGAAGACAGAGATAGAGTTTATGCATAAGACATTCTATGAATATCTTGCAGCTATTGAGATAATACAATTAATGTATGAATATACAAAGACTGATGATTATAATAAAAAATTAAAACAAATATTTTATATGTTTAGCCAGAATAGAGTAGATTATGTGATAGCTGATTTTATAATGGAAATAATTCAGAATGAGAACCTGATGTTGGGAGATGAGGTAATAACATTAGTAAAATATTATAGTATTTTAAGTGAAATAGTGTGTAATGCATATAATGTTAATTATCCAGTGATGATAGGAACAGGTGATTTATCACAATATATATATGTCAGGAATTATCAAAATTTAAAGAATATTGTGCTTACGTATGAAAAAAGTATATCAGAGCTAATAAAAGGAACATCCGATTTTATAAATATAAGTGAAAATAATATATGTAAGCTGCAACTTGAAAATATGGAATGGGATGATGTTAATATTGCATCATGGGTATTGGATTATTGTAATATGAGAGGAAGTCATATGGAAAATGCAATATTGAGTGGTGCCTCATTTAAATATAGTGATATGGAAGATGCAATATTAATGATGGCAACGGCTGATAGAACAGACTTTAGTAATGCAACATTAGATGGAACAGATTTTACTAATGCATATCTTGCAGTAGCCAATTTTTCAGATGTTGAAATGGAAGAAACTGTATTTGATATAACGAATATTGAAGGCGGATATTTTAATGATTCAAAACTTACTGATGTGAGTTTCGCGGGTGCGGATTTGACAGCTGTTAATTTTGACTATGCAATTTTAACGGAAGTTGACTTCAGAAGTGCTGATCTTACACGTGCTGATATGACTGGGGTTACTATAGATAATTGCAAGTGGGAAGCCTGTATAATGGAAGATGCTATATTAGCGGATGTAGATATAAGTTCTTTTAATCTTGAAGATGAAGCAATAGTTAAAATGCTTGCACAAGCAGATTTGTCAGATGCGATATGGGATAATGTTACGAAGGAACAGGAGAGAAAATTATTTGAGGAGAAGGAGAGATATGATAAGGAAATTAGAGTAGAAGGATATTCGGTCTGATGGTTGCTTTTTGGCTTTTGGTTACAATGTTAAAATGATTTTATTTAAAGGCATGCATTATTTTATAAAGAAAATATTGTAGATATTCTCCGTTGGAAGCTATTTTTTGTTATTGCATAAGTTATATATTGAGTATATACTATATTTAAGATTTATGACGAATCCTTAATGATTGCATGGAGGCATACACAATATATATACACAAGAAAGAATTACAAGCCATTCGAATCGTTAGGATTCGGGTGGCTTGTTGCTATTTTGATGGATAAGAGAGAGGAAATATTTATTATGAGAGATAAAAAATATCAGGTGTTTGTATCATCAACTTTTGAAGATTTAAAAAAGGAACGAGAAGAGGTTACAAAAGGTATTTTGGATGCTGGACATATTCCAGCAGGAATGGAATTATTTGGTGGTGCTGGAGAGGTAATAAATATAATTAAGAGATGGATAGATGATTCTGATATCTATTTATTATTATTGGGTGGCAAATATGGGTCTATTTATGAAGAAAAAGGTATTGGTTATACACAGTGGGAATATGAGTATGCCTCTAGTATTAATAAACCTATTGCAATTATACAGTTAAGTGAATCTATGTTGCTAAGAAAAGCAATTGAATTGGGAAAAGATGTTGTGTTTGAAACTAAAAATAAAGATAAATATGAGGCCTTTGTCAAATTAACAACACAAAAAAACATTCGAATAATGGTTGATGATAGAAGCCAAATAAAGGGAGCTGTTTACTCTCAATTGGATAAGATAATTAGTGAAAAATATCCCAAATATAATTTAACAGGTTGGATTAGAGCGGATTCAGTAGCTAGGGATTGGAATAAAATGACCATTAAGCAATTGGAAGAGCAAAATGTTGAATTGCTATCAAGTTATATAAAAAAATATTATTATATGGATATAAGAGATTTGGCATCAAGTGTTTCAAGTAATCTAGTACAGGCATTAACTGCAAGAGGTATTTTAAATTCAATGAACAGATTTGTGAAAATCAATAAATATGGAAGAAACTTAGTCAAAGTAAATATAATTGATAGTTATGATTATTGTTATCTTGATAGTGAGCATAAAGCTTTTGGAAAAAGATTTCAAGCAACAAAGCAGCAGGCAGAAACTTATAAGATAGAGAAATTAATAATAAATGGAGTGGAATATACTAAGCAAGTTGAATTAAAAATAAGTGAAGATATTAATAGAGGACAATTGAATTACTATGTTGAAACAGAAAAATCAATACCGATAAAAGATAATATGCCAGTTGTAATAGATATTCAAAGTAGCTATGTATGTCCACCACAAGATTTTTTTCAAGCATATGGATTACCTTTTCCATGTAAAGAGTTTAATGTAAATATTAGTCTTGATGATGGTTTGGATAAAATGTATACAATATTATCGTCTACATATTCATCTTTTAGTAAAGCATATTCTGATTCGTATAAAGCAAATGAAATGAAAAATTTTGGAATATGTAGTCTTAGATTTAAAGAATGGATGTTGCCAGGAGTTGGATATGTGGCAACAATAAAAAAGAGAACGGAAAATAATCATTAGTCCAATAAAATTGATTTTAAAGGAATGTTGGATAGGAAAATAAATGGCTAGATGTAGAGTGAAAAACATTTAATATCTTAAATCGTTTGTGAATAAATGGAGAATGATATATAAGTATTTTTTTATAATCATAGTTGGAACAATATTTGGTATAATAGTTATATATTATATGAATAACAAGATTATGATAATATGCACTTCATACATTAAAGTAACAATATTTGTCAGTGAGATTATGAATTTGTTTTTCAAAATAAAATTTGTTAGGATAGGAGATATTACTATTTTCTTTGGGGATTCATTAGAAGAAATATCGTTGAATTTATTAGGAATAGAAATACCTACATTTATTGGATTTTTACTTATAGTTGGTGGTTTTATATTAAGTTATTATATACGTTGAAATTAAGGTTTTAAGATTAAAGGTTTATGTCTTTTATTTTTTGAGTTTGAAAAAAATTGGGTTGCATCATATAGTCAAGGAGAAAATTGAAATATATAGATAATGTCAAGAAATCTTAAAAAATATTTTGATATTCGCTATTGGTGATTACCGTATTTTATTGCATAGGCTATATGCAAGGTTTATATTATATGCAAGATAATAAGATGTAGGATTTACGTTGAATCCTAATGGTTGTATGGAAACAATATATATACAGAAACAATAATTACAAGCCATTCGAATCGTTAGGGTTCGGGTGACTTTAAGTGGTAGGCTTACCATTATTTTATGTATACTCATACACATAGGCAGATTATTTCAGATTTATGAATGCTATTGTAAAAACTTACATGAAACTAATATATGTTTAATTGTAAACGTTCCATTGGTTACCAAATTTAAGAGTTAAAGAGGCAGTTTTTAATTTAGATATTGCTTCGTGAATAATTCAGGCTTATTTATATATTTTACAGTAGTTTTCTATAATGGAACTTCTCGTTGTTTACGACCTTTACCATGAATAATCACATTTCACCAGAATATAAGAGCATAAAAAGAATATTACAAATATCACAAAGTGATAAAAAATTAATAGCAAAAGAAGTAACAAAACATATTTATACATTTTCAAAAGGTGTGTTGGAAAATGTTCTTGCAAATTATATAAGCAGAGGATTTTAATATCTATAAAATGTTTATAAAATATGTTCTTGCGTAAGAAATATGTAAAGTTTGTGCTATAGACAGGATAATAAGAGATAGGATTTATGATGAATCCTGATGATTGCATGGAGGCAATACATAATATATAGATACAGAAATTACAAGCAATTCGAATCGTTAGGGTTCGTGTGGCTTGTTGCTTTCTTATGAGGTAGTTTGTTAGTTTAAAGTTCACTGTAAAGAATATTAGAGGAGGTTAATATGGACACAATACAGAAGAATTGTTCAAAGCATTTGTTTTTATCATATTCATGGAAGGATTTGGAATTAGCTGATAGAATTGATTATGAATTAACGAGTCAGGGTGTTGATGTAAAACGAGATATAAGAGATATTGGAGTTTGGAGAAGTATAAAAGAATTTATGTCTTTAATCAGAGAGCAAGACTATGCTGTTATGATAATAAGTAAAAGTTATTTGAAGTCTCCAAATTGTATGTATGAGGTTTTGGAGGTTTTTAAAGATGCTCAATACAAAGATAAAATTCTTTCAGTTGTAACATCAGATGCTGATATATATAATCCGATATCGAGAGCAAATTATATTAAATACTGGGAAGAAGAAACCCAAAAGCTTGAAGAAACAATAAAAACTTTGAAATTGGACAATACTGCAGAATTAACAATGGATTTGAGAAAATATAAATTAATAGAAACAACAATAGCTTCTTTTTTAGATTTAATAGCAGATAAAAATAATCCTAAGGTTGTAGATGCAATACAAAAAATACGGGAAATAGTTTGTTCAGATAAGATTATCTTATATAAAGCTAGAAATGATAATAAAAAAGACTATTTAGATATAAAAGTAGAGGCATGCCATTATGCTTTTCTAAAATTTGAAACGTCAATGGATGTTTCAGATACGGAGTTAGAAAATATGATAGGAATAAAAAAGCTGAGTAATAGCACAGAACAAAATGAATACGACCTACCGATGTTAAGATGTGAAGTAATAAATCGCTCTAATCAAGAAAGGATAATACAAGAACCTTGTATAGAAGGTAATATTAAACTAAATGAAAATGAAGTGAATGCAGTGGGATTTTTTATAATAGATAACTCAAAAAAAAGACTAGAACCAGGTTCAAAAGCCTGTTTTATATTAAATGGTGTTTTTATGATTAGTATTATTCAATCACTATTTGCTGGTAAAATTAAGAGTATTTATGTGGAAGATAATTTTGGTTTCCGTTATAAAGTAAAAATGAATCAACTAGAAGAAATAACAGATTATTTCAAGAAGTATTGTTCTAATTTAGATGAACTGAAGGAGAAATATAGTAAATATGGAAATATAAGTTAGAAACAAAATAGATATATCATTAAGACAATCTGATTAAATAAAAATAACCGCTCAGTTGGAGGTTCCGTCTCTTAGCTGGATTTTAATTAAATCACATGTTATTCCGTCATAGCAGACAAGTGGGTGATATCCGTTGCTTTGATAATGAAAGTTAAAGGCTCTTCCTTCCTGTCTGCCATAAGCATCAAGAAGTGTTGAATCTAAATCCAGTATAACAGACTCAGGCATCTGAATGCTGTAGATTTCCTTTCTAAGAATTCGGCTTATCGAAAGGAACTGATTTAAGGAATCTTCATCCAGACGATTATGAAATCTTGAAATAGTTGGCTGTGATGCCAAAGCCTCTTTGTCCAGCACTGCTTTAAACACAGGATCATTGGTAAGTTCATCTGAAGCATCATCTTCAAAGTAACCAGCAATGATCATATATATCATCTGAAGGAGATTATCCTTGTCAGTGTGATATCTAAATGATGCAGAATCATTAGTCTTAAATGAGCGACTGAAAAGTTTATCAATGTCAAGTTTACTTACGAATTCTTTGATAAGAAGCAGGCCTGCATCGGAGGATAAATCTCCTCCATCAAAATTTATTTTAATCTGTCTATTGCTTTCTAGTGATAAGGTGTTTACAATACTCATAAAGGGCTCCTTTGTTGGTATTTATTTTGATTTGTCACCTTAATTTTACCACAAATGAATGCTCTTTTTTCATTCACTTAATAAGTGAAAAGCAATATTCAGTTAAAATACAGAAACTATGTGGCTTTCAGCCACTTTCACGGCATTGCCGTGAATAATTTAGGGTTAATATTATAATCACTAGTTAATAATTTTATAAATGATAGAATTACTATCAAATTAGCTGTTTAAAGTATTTGTTAAAACATTTGATTTTATGTGTGTTTCGATATTTTTAACGAAAGTTGAATATTCTTGCGTAGTAGAGCCAACCCGGACAGAATGAGCCACTTTAATGAGAGTGTTACTCTCGTAGTGATTTATCTAGAAAGTATATCTCTTGCATTGACTTGTCACAAATGGATTAGAAAAGGATATCTCTGCTGTTGAGAATGTTGATTCAAGTCCATTAAGTAATGGATTTGTAGAAGGCACTAATAGCACAGTCAAAATGGTAAAGCGTACTATGTATGGTCGGTGTAGTCAGAAATTAGTTACTGCAAAAATTGTGTAAATTGACCCGTGGTATGTTTTGAGTAAAAATCAACAAGGGGAAATTTAAGGATAAACTAAATTTTTATGAAATATAGCCGATATAATACATAAATAAGGAAGATTTAGGATGAATTTTAATATTGCATGGAGGCAAAAATTATTATAAAAAGTGTATTTGACCATCCAAAGTAATTATATTTGGATGGCTTTTATTTTGTAAAGTTATGTATTTATTATTAATTAAGTGAGGTTAAGTTTGAAACAAATAAGTAGAGGACAGCCTAAAAATAAAGTGCATAGCAAACAAACCGCCTAAACAGTCGGTTTAAAAAATTGAATATATACACAACACCTAATCAGGTAACAGGAACAACATCATCTTTGATAATGTAGCCTCGCTGCTTCAATAAATTAAGTGTCTGTGAAGTAGTCAATATTTTTGATTTATTCACAGGACGTGATGCAAGAAAGCTTTCAGGAGTATATGTCTTTAAATCTGAGAGTATGTGCCAAATAACGGCCAGGATCATACGACATATGGCAATGATAGCTTTCTTGTGACCACGACGTGCTTTTATACGTCGATAACGGGTTGTAAATTCAGGATGTTTCTTGGATTTGATTAAAGCATTTGCAACTTGCACCAAAACTGGGTTGAAATAGAAACCAACACGGGAAATCCTAGTAGATTTGATTTTATGGTTGCTTTGATTATTACGGGAACAACATCCAGTCCATGATATGAGGTTTTTAGTTGTTGGGAAGACAGATATATCACCTGCGATTTCAGAAAGCACCTGAATAGCAGTCATAGGAGTCTTATCTAATCCTGGTACGGTTCGTATAAGAGAGAGAACGCTTTCATACTTATCACTGAGACGAAAGATTTCCCGTTCTATTTCTGCTTTGTGCAGTTCTAATTCATCGATGTGATTTAAACATTGTCTAAGTTTTACAGCTTGTTCTTTGGATATGGCACCATTAACAGCAGCTTGTATTTCTTCAATATGAGTTTTACATCTGCCATCCACAAAAGGTGACACGTCAAATATTTCCTCGGGGTGTTGTAAAATCTGTTCCGTAATGGAACGGGATGATTTACCAAAAATATCAGAAAAGACATCATCCAGTTTTAAGTTAGAAACAGTAAGACAGTTATGAGCACGATTCTTCTCACTGGTGATCATACAAGTGAGTTTGAAACGGTATCTTACTAAATCTCTTAATTCACGGATGTCGGCATGTGGAATAAAGGAAGGTTTTACCATTCCACACATATATAGATCACAAATCCACTTGGCATCCTTACAATCAGTCTTATTGCTTTTTTGAGGCTTGGTATATTTGAGATGTGAAAGAGTAACCTAGATGTTATTCTTCTCCAAAATATTAAAAACAGGGTTCCATTACTTACCGGTAGATTCCATGCAGACATCCGTATAGTTGTATTTGGAAAGCCAGTCACACAGCTCATTCAGACCTTTGGTGAGGGAAGAAAAGAGGGCTTCTTTATATTCGGTATGTTTTAGTGGATCTGTTATGCTGATACAGGCATAAATCCATGTTTTATGGACATCAAGTTCGCATCAGTTATTTTTTAGGATTTTAAATGACAATAAAAAAGTATCTCCTGATGATTTATTTTTATAAAACTGACAGTGACTGGTCAGCTGGCAAAATCGAGTCGACTTTGGAAGAGATAAGTTTACGGGCTACGTTATGTACCATTCATTGATGTCTTAATGGATGACTGACAACATATAAAAATGCGAGGTCGCTGCTATACAGCCTTACCACTCATCTCCACGTGTTCTTTAATGTGTCGGTCTTATAGGTAAATAATATCAGAAGGAATATAAATTAGAAAAGCGAAAGTCAGCCAAGATGTTTCATGATGCATTGGTGACTTTTGCAGAAAGGCGGATTATAAAAATGAAAATTATTTTTATAAGTTTGATTGTGTTTATGTTTGGAATATTAATAGGAGGAATAGGTGTGACTAAACTATTTACGCCTAAAATTTTACATAAAGAAAAAGAAATTTTTAAATTTAAATCATATTATGATATGACAAGGCAATGGATATATATATATCAAAGTGGAAATAAAATTGAAGAGATATTAAAAACTAAAAAAATAAATAGTATTGCAATATATGGAATGGGAGATATTGGCATATTGCTATATGAAGAGTTAAAGGATAGCTCAATAAGTATAGAATATATGATTGACAGAAATACATTAGGAAGAGGATATGATATAAAAATAGTTACACCTACTTCTAAAATGAAGAAAGTTGATGCGATTATAGTTACTCCTATATTTGAATTTGATGAAATAAGAAGTATGTTAGAAGAATTGGTTCCTTACGATATATATGCATTAGATGATTTGATTTATGAAATAGGTTAGGGAGATTGCAAAATTGAAAACATTATCAATAATTATTTCAACATATAATAGAAAAAAAATATTAAAAACCAATATAAAAAAAATGCTAATGTCTAAATGTAATGATGTTGAGTTTTTGGTGTGTGATAATGCATCTGTAGATGAAACATGGGAATATCTAAAGACAATAAAAGATGAGAGAGTTAAAATATATCGAAACGATATCAACTATGGATTTGAAAATTTTTGGCTAATATCAGAGTATGTTAAAACAAAATATTTTATGTTTGTTAATGATAGAGATTATATAAATCCAAATGAGATAACAGAGATATGTAATAAATTAGCGAAGATTAATAATGTTGATTTTATTTCTAACGAAAAAAGAAATATGTTAGTTGGATATTATGGTTGGAAAGACGCGATAGATATATATTTTCAATCTAGGCATCCAGGTACATTAATTTATAATACACAATTTATAAAAAATAATATGAATTTGGATATTATAAGAAAATATATAGAAAGTGATAAAGTAGGAATTTCAAATAACTATCTTGTTTTTCAGATATTATTAAACGTGAAAAGAGTATATTTGAATGGCAGAAACCCTATTAATCAACCATCAAATAGGGAAAGAATACATAAAGAAAGGAAAGAATATTATGGTTATCCATATATGTCATTAGAATATAGAATATTAGAATTTGATAGTTGGATAGAATATGGAATGCATTATATTGATAATAATAGAACTAGAGATATATTATTAGGTGTTTATAAAGATGCCATAATGACAGTGACATGGGAATATTATTTTAGTATGAAAATTCCCGGTTTGGCAGAACGTAATCATTATGAAAATCATAGTGTAAATGAGTGGAAGTATAATGGAATTAAATTATGTTTACATGTTTTAATAAATAAAAACGTATATAAATATAAAATGGTAAAAAAAATACTATTAATTACGGTTCAAGAATATATAAATGCAATAAAAAATGTAATGGAGTGGAATTAAAATGGATTACCTGAAAAAAAATGGAGATTTTCATAAATATGACAACGTTAAATCCGAATTAGTATATGGAAAACATCCAAGCAATCCGTTGTTTTCAATAATCATACCAACATATAAAAGACCAGAGTTGTTAAAATTTTCAATAGAGAGTGCAATAAATCAAAAAAATTTTACAAATTATGAAATTATTGTTGTAGATAATGATGATGAAAATAAAGATAATGATATACTATGCGTCATACAATCATTTGTATCAGAAAAAATAGTTTGTTATAAAAATGAAAAAAATATAGGAATATATGGAAATACATTAAGGGCTGCACAATTAGCACATGGTAAATACGTATCATTATTAAATGATGACGATTTATTACATCCACGATTTCTTGAAGTGGTAAACGAATTTATACAAAAATTTAATTTTAAAGGGTTAATAGGTTCACAGCCATATTCATTTAAAAAAAATGATTTCAAATTTCCTGAATTAGAAGATAAAGTATATGCTTTTAAGATAGATGAAAAAGAGTTTTTTTTTGGATGTTGTGTAACATCTCCGGGATTAACATATCCAAAGGCAATTATAGAAGATATTTATAATCAACATGAAGAACTTTTAATGGGGGATCAGATTATACAATATAAAGCAATGAAACAATATGGATTAATGTATGTTAATTTTCCAATTTCTGCATATCGTATATCAGATAATGAAACGCTGAAAGAAAGTGTTTTGGTCGATATGATTGTTAATATGTGTAAATTTCGGGAACAAACAGCAAAAAATAATATTATACTGAAAATATTTATGAAAATATTCAAAGAAAATTATTTTGAATGGTATATTAATTCTTCTTTGAATTTTTGGAAACGAAGAGGTATAAGAAAAGAGGTAGCTTCGCAATTAAAGATAAATGGCATATATAAATATACATTAAAAAATATTTTACTTCAGAATATAATTGATTTTGTAAATATAAAATATTCTGAAAAACATTCTAAAAAATATAATTTTATAGAGGTAAAGTAATGAAAATATTATTTTTGGGTGGAAATGGAAATATAAGTTGGCATTGTGTAAATGAGGCTCTTAAAAAAAATCATGAAGTTTGGGAGTTAAATAGAGAAAAGACATTAAATACTAGGAGAAATATACAACCTGAGGTTCATAAACTGAAATGTGATATTCATGATATAAAAAAGATGAAACAATTGTTAGATGGATTTTGTTTTGATATTGTGATTGATTTTATTTGCTTTAATGAAAGTGATGCAAAAGAAGCAGTGGATATATTTATGAAACATACAAAGTGTTTTATATTTATTAGTAGTGATTCAGTGTATAAAAGATCAGGAAAAAACCTTCCATTTAAGGAAAATTGTGAAAAATATGCTCCATATAATGTGGATATGTATGTTGGTGGAAAAATCATGGCAGAACAAGTGTTTAGCGAAGCTTACAAAAATGATAATTTTCCTATAACTATAATTCGTCCTGCCTATACATATGATACAATTATTCCTGTTTCAGTTGGACATAATTGTTTTACAGCACCTCAAAAATATATTGATGGTAAACCAGCGCTCATTGCTGGAGATGGAACAAATCTTTGGACATTTACACACTCTAGTGATTTTGCAAGTGCACTTATAGCATTAATAGATAATCCTGAAATAGTAGGACAAGCTTTTAATATTGCATCTGATGAATGGTTGAGTTGGAATGAAGAAATGGAAATACTTTTTAGAGCATTAAGTATAAAATCATATAAAGCAATACATATACCATATGATGAAGCACTTAAAATTACATGTTTTCAATCTAAAGATTTGATGGCACAAAGAATGTGGCATAATATATATGATATAAAAAAAATACAAGATTATGTTCCAAAATGGAAAGTACAAATATCATTTGAAGAGGGAATTAAAAAAACTATAGATTGGTTAATGGAAAAGGATATTAGACGAAGATATAATGAAAGATATGATATAGAATTGAATAAATTATATATTAAATATGAAGGTGAAAAAAATGAAATGTAGAATATGTGGAAGTGATAAGAAAAAAATATTGTGCAAAATATGTTCAAATATGAAAATAATGGGACCTTTTTTTCCAAATAAGGATAGTTATGTTGTTGCATGTGAAGAATGTGGTAGTGTATATGTGGATACAGAGGCTAATCAGAAATCTTTTACAGATTATTATGCATCCAATTATAGTAAATCCTTAAGTTATTTTGAAGTATTTGGATATGAAGAAGCCCAGATATATTATAATAATATTGAAAAACGTATATCCCAATATTGTAAAAAAAGTGATTGTATACTAGAAATAGGAGGAGGGATTGGTGAATTAGCGAATTTTTTAAAAGAAAAAGGGTATCAAAATATAACAGTTATGGAGCCTTCAGATAGATGTATTAGTTTATGCAAAGAAAAAAATATAAATACTATAAAAGGAGATGGATTTAAAATTTCTCGAAGTCTTATTAATAAATTTGATTTTATAATTATTAATCATACATTAGAACATATATTAGACTTTGATAAAACATTAAAAAGTGCACGTGAGATGTTAAAAGAAAATGGTCATATGTATATTGAAGTACCAGATGCATTGAAGTACGCAGATACCGATTTTGTGCCATATTGGTTTTTTACATATGAACATATTGTTCATATGTGTTTGGAATCATTTGATAATCTAGCAAAGGTGTTTCGTTTTAAATTAAATGAGAAACAAAGTTATTTAAAATGTAATAGCTATTATGTAATGTATGCTATTTTTGAAAAAGCAGAAATTAAGGCAATTAAACCTAAGAGGATAGAGTGCTTACAAAATGCAGTTGTAAAATATATTTTACAGTGTGAAGAAAAATTGAATCCAGTAATTAGTAAATTAAAGGGTACGCCTATTATCTTATGGGGGGTAGGAACGAGCACAGCACAATTATTGAATGGCAAATTTGATCAGTGCAATGTTATAAAACTTGTAGATAGTAATCCATATAGGCAAAATATAGAGTATGTTGTTGCAGGAAGAAAATTAAAAATTGAAGATCCATCAACAATTGACACCAATGATTTAATAGTTATTTTACCATTAATGTATGATTTATCAATAAGAAAACAAATTATCAGTATGGGATTAAATAATAATGTACAATCACTAATAGAAAATTATAAAAAATGAAGGAGAAAAATATGTTAGCAAAAGAAGGACACAGATATTATAAGGAAAGAACAAGATTAGAAACAGTAATACCATTGTCAACACCATTTATATTATATGTAGATCCATCAAGTGCCTGCAATTTAAAATGTAATTTTTGTCCATGTGGTATGGCACATAATGATTTATGGACAGAAGAAAAGAAAAATAGTATAGGCATTATGGAAATGAATATTTTCAAGAAAATTATAGATGATTGTAGTGAATTTCCTGATAAGATAAAGGTTTTACGTTTATATAAAGAAGGAGAACCACTAGTTAATCCTCATTTTGCAGAAATGGTTTCGTATGCCAAAAAATCAAATAATTTTATTGGAATAGATACAACAACTAATGGAATTCTATTAAATCCTAAGTTGAATAGAGAAATAATTAAGGCAGGATTAACAAGAATACATATTTCGGTTGAGGGATTAAGTGCTGAGGATTATGAAAATGTGTGCGGTGTAAAAATTGATTTCGAAAAATTTAGAGATAATATAAAGGATTTATATGATCATAGAGGAGATTGTCATATATTTATAAAAACTATAGTGGAAAATTGCAGTGAGGAAGATGAAAGAGAAAAGAAAGCTAAATTTTATGAGCTATTTGGGGATATATGCGATGAGATTTCATTTGAACATATAGCACCATGTTGGCCTGGATTTGACAAAGAACTATATTCAGAAGAATTAGGTGTATATGGAAATAAAATACAGAAATGTGTAGTGTGTCCAAGATTATTTTATATTTTAACGATTAATTCGGATGGAGTTGCAACTAGATGTATTGTAGACTGGAATAGAAAGATGACAATAGGAAATATAAAAGATAATTCAGTCAAGGAATTATGGAATAAGATGGATCAATATCGTATAGAACATTTAAAAGGTAACAGAAGAAAGATGATAGGATGTGATGAATGTTTGGAAATAGAGACAGCGGCACTTGATAATATAGATGAATATAGAGAGGAGTTATTAAAAAAATTTGAATAATATTAGAGTGTTACATATTACTTCTCATTTAGGAGGCGGGGTTGGAAAGGCAATATCAGGACTAATAATGTCAGGTAAAAATTGTATAGATTCTCAAATAATTCTTTTAGAAAAGCCAGAACAGATGTATTATGTTGATTTGTTAGTTGAACAAAATATTAGCGTTGTAATTGAACCGGAATATTCAAAAATTATTGACATAATTTCAAAATCAGATATTGTTGTAATTAATTGGTGGGGACATCCATTAATGATTAAGTTATTAAAAATGATATCTAATGTGGAAAGTAGATTTTTTATTTGGAACCATATAAATGGATATACATATCCATATCTTGATGGTAAATTACTCCAAAAATTTGATGAAATAATTTTCACAAGTGAGTTATCGAAACAAAATCAATTATGGAGTCAAGATGAAAAACAGAATATTTTAGATAAGAGTCATGTTATATATGGAATGGGAAATTTTAGACCCCAAAAAATAATCCCCAAAAAAGATTATGAAATAAAAGAAATATATACGATTGGATATGTTGGAACAATCAATTATGCAAAAATGAATCCTGATATTTTAATGTATTATAAAAAAGTCATAAAGCATTTTAAAAACGTTAAAATAATAATGCTAGGAGAACCATCAGAAAAATTTCTAGAGGATATTAAGAAAAATGATTTAAATGAATATTTTATATTTCCTGGATTTGTGGATAATGTAATAGATTTTTGTAGAGATATGGATGTTTTTGCATATTTGTTAACAGAAAATAGTTATGCAACAACAGAAAATTCATTGATAGAAGCAATGTCTGTTGGATTACCAATAGTTGTATTAGATAATCCAGTTGAAAGAAGTATCATTAAAGATAAAATTAATGGTAGAATTGTCAAATCTCCGGAAGAATTTATATCTGTATTAGAATGGTTAAGATGTGATGATAATGCAAAAAAATTGGGGGAAAGTGCAAGAGAATATTGCATTAGGAGTTATTCTTCAGAACACAATTTTAATGAGTTCTATAAAATATGTATTGAGGGGATAAAAAAGAAAAAACATATTTTAGATTTAGAAGATATAATAAAAGATAATCCGTTTGAAAATTTTCTGTTTCAGGCGGTTAAAGAAAAAAAATTATTTAAACAATTAATTAAAAAAAATAATAAAAAAATTTTAAAAAAAATACCTGATATTTACAAGGAAAAAAATAAGGGTTCAATACGTCAATTTGCTAAATATTTCCCTGAATGTATTGAATTACAAATTTTAGAAAGGAGGATAAATAATGATGATAATTAAAGAAAATGATGTATGTAAAGATATTAAACTAATTAATTGCTTTAGTTCTAAAGATGCTAGAGGTGAATTTACAAAGATATTTAATTATGAAGATTATAAGAAAAATAATATGAACATTTTTGTTAAGGAAACTTATTATTCAAGGTCAATGAAAGATGTAATAAGAGGGATGCATTTTCAATTACCGCCATATGATCATGAAAAATTAGTTCATGTTGTAAATGGTTCAATAGAGGATGTGCTCTTGGATTTAAGAAAAGATAGTCCTACATATGGAAATATTTTCACATATATATTAAAAGATGTAGATAATGCAGCATTATATGTTCCCAAAGGGTTTGCGCATGGATTTAAATGCTTAGAGGATAATACATTAATGTTATATCAGGTAACAAGCATATATGATAAAAAACATGATGCAGGAATAGCTTATGATTCTATTGGATATGATTGGAAAATAGATAAACCTATAGTATCTAATAGAGATTTAGGATTTATCAAGTTTAATGAATTCGAGAGTCCATTTTAAACAGTGGGAGGTAAATAATATGAGAGTATTTATTGTTACCGGTGCAACAGGTTTTTTGGGTAAATCATTTGTAGATTGGCTGTTATTAAATGGAGAGAGAGTTATTGTAATTGTAAGAGATAAATATAATGCTATTGATATATGGGGCAATAAAGTTAAAATAATTGAAAGGGATTTAGCAGATATTGGTAGCATTACAAAAAAGCAAATTGGAAATGAAATTAATGAGAAAATACTTGTTCATTTTGCTTGGGAAGGAACAAGTGGAGATAAAAGAGCATTAGAAATGACACAATTAAATAATGTACGAATGTCGAGTGAATTGATACGAAAGGCTAAAGATTTAGGATGCAAACGGTTTATAAATGCAGGTTCTATTATGGAGTATGAGGCAATGAAGACTATTGCTACTGATAATGAAAGACCATCGCGTAATATGATGTATTCAATTGCTAAATTAACAGCTGATTTTATGATGAAGACAATAGCCGCAGATATTGGAATAGATTATGTAAATGTAATTATATCCAATATTTATGGACCGGGAGAGACTTCAAGAAGATTTTTAAATAATGTAGTTCGCTCTTTAGTTAAAGATGAACCATTAAAGCTGACAGAAGGATTGCAATTATACGATTTTATTTATTCAGATGATGCTATGAGGATGATAAAGGCTGTTGCTGAAATAGGGGAACCTTTTCAGTCCTATTATGTTGGAAATTCAACCCAAAGAATGTTAAGAGAGTACGTTATTGAGGCAAAACAGATTACTGAAAGTAAATCAGAACTTTTATTTGGAGAAGTTGAATTTAAAGGACAGGCATTAGATTATAAAGAATTCGATTGTAAAAAAATGGAAAAAATGGGAATAGTACCAGAAGTTTCATTCTCTGAAGGAATTAAAAGAACAATGAAATGGATTAAATTAGAACAATAAATTATTTACAAAGTCAGAAAATATATTATGGAAGAGAAATTATATGGAATATTTAACATATGTAGATTATTATATATATAAAAATAAAAAATATTTTTCAAACGTTGATTTTAATGGATTATTTAGTGTAGATTTAAATGATAGTAAGGTGGAATTTTTGGGATATTTTCCAGAGGATAAATTAATAGCAAGATTTATACATAAAAGTATTATAGGAATAAATCATTGTATATTTTTTTTCCCTTTATATGGAAAAGGAATAACTATATATAATATTTTAGAGAAAAAATTTATATTTAAAAATATTGGAGAAAAAGAACAATTATTTTGTGTAGCATCTACATTTATTTATAATGATAAAATAATAATTATTCCAGCAAATATTCAAAATAATATATATGTGTTAAATTATGAAAATTATGAATTAAAAGAAGTTAGATGTTTTAAAGAAAATCATAAAGTTATTACAGTTGATTTGTTTGGAACTGTGAAATATAATGAAAAAATTTATATAGTTAATAGAGGTACAAATGAAATTTATTCAATAAATCTTCTGAATTTTGATATTGAAAAACATACAATTAAAGAGATGAGTAATATTAGAAATATAAATATTATAGATGGTTATATATGGTTAACGGATTGTTGTGGAAAAAAAGTTGCCCGAGTTGATATAAAAGATTTTTCTGTGGTTATCATAAATTATGAATATGGAAATGACAATAATAAGATTCCATTAATTGTTGAGAAATGGAATAATGATATAATTGTCTTGCCTGGAAGCAATAATGTTGTATATAAATTAGATTATAAAGAAAATAAATTTGTGAATTCTGGAATAATAATATCGCAAGATTGGGTTGGAGATATTGTAGGATATAAAATAAATAGAAAATTAGTATTGTATTCGCAAAAAAATATGGGTATTACTAGTGAAATGCAAGATAAGGCAGTGATTGTTAATGAAAACAATTCAGTAGATAGAAAAGGGATATTCTATAAAGAATGTAAAAATATGCGTATATTTGCAATCAAAACAGAAATTAAAAGGGAAATTAAAAAAAGAGGATACGTTAAAGAAAAAAGCGAAACAAAACAAATGCTAGAAAAATTTATAAAATTTATAGGTGATTAATATGGACATTGAATCTGAAATTAGAAAAATAATAGAATTACAACTTGATAGGGGAAAAAAATTTATTATATATCCTTTTGGTAAAGTAGGATTAGAATATAAGAAAATTATGCATGACGTATATGGAATCAAGGATATTATAATATTGGATAATAAAATAAGTAAATATAATTCAGAGATTCATGGATTAAGCTATTGTAAGAAATTAAACAAAGATGATTATGTAATATTTATTGCTAGTACAAATATTGAAATATATGATGAATTAAAAAAAAATGCGCTAAATTATTTTCAAGAAGATGATATAGTTGAAATGGACAGTATGAAAGAAATTATGTCTCCTAAAATGAAAATAGTGAGAATGCAAGAAAATAAGAAAATAGAAAAAGAAAAATATTTACTTGAAAAAGAAAAAAAAAATACACATACTAAAATAGGTAAATATAGTTATGGTCCTTTAACAGAAAATAATCATTATTTAATAAAATCAATAGGTTCATTTTGTAGTTTCGCAGATGGTGTTATGGTTGTTAGAAATCATCCCACTAACTATATTTCTACGCATCCTTTTATATATGAAGCTGGTGAAAATGATGAAGTTAGAATTGCAGATTATGAAGATTATTCAAATAAGAAATGGTTTTTTAAGGGCGTTAAACCTAAAGGATATGTGAAAAAAAATAAGAGATCTTGTATTGGTAATGATGTTTGGCTTGGTAGGAATGTTATAATTACTAATGGTGCCGATATAGGTAATGGTGTTATAGCTGGAGCAGGCGCAGTTATAACAAAAGATATTCCGGATTATGCTGTAGTTGTAGGAGTTCCCGCTAGAATAATTAGATATAGGTACAATAAAAGTCAAATAGATGCCTTAAACAGAATAAAATGGTGGGATTGGTCAGATGAATTAATAAGAGAAAGATATAATGACTTTTATTTACAAATTGATAAATTTATAGAAAAATATGATAATGGAGAAACGTAAAATAAGCAGAAATATTGACGGTATTAGAACATGGATTTGAAAAACACCTATTTTATAATTTAAATAGTGTTATTAACATTGCTTTTGATTAACTTTGAGCTTTTATATCGTAAGTGCTACATAATCCATCGCAGTATAATTCTTCAAATTTAGATGTAAGATTAGGACGAAAACGTTCCATGGAGTGTTTTCTTTCGATATAAAAATGTATATGATTTAGCGTGCATTTTAAAATATGCATGTATTAACCTAAATTATTCACGGCAATGCTGTGAAAGTGGCTGAAAGCTGCATGGCTTCTATAATTTAAATTGAATATTGCTTTTCACTTATTAAGTGAATGAAAAAAGAGCATTCATTTGTGGTAAAATTAAGGTGACAAATCAAAATAAATACCAACAAAGGAGCCCTTTATGAGTATTGTAAACACCTTATCACTAGAAAGCAATAGACCGATTAAAATTAATTTCGATGGATGTGATTTATCCTACGATGCAGGCTTACTTCTTATCAAAGAATTCGTAAGTAAAATTGTCATTGACAGACTTTTTAGTCATTCTTTTAAGGTCACTGATTCTGCATCATTTAAATATCACACTGACAAGGATAATCTCCTTCAGATGATATATATGATCATTGCTGGTAACTTTGAAGATGATGCTTCAGATAAACTTATCAATGATCCTGTGTTTAAAGCAGTGCTGAACAAAGAGACTTTGGCATCACAGCCAACTATTTCAAGATTTCATAATCGTCTGGATGAAGATTACTTAAATCAGTTCGTTTTGATAAGCCAAATTCTTAGAAAGAAAATCTACAGCATTCAGATGCCTAAGTCTGTTATATTGGATTTAGATTCAACACCTGTTGACGCTTATTGTAAACAGGAAGGAAGATCCTTTAACTTTCATTATCAAAGCAATGAATATCACCCACTTGTCTGCTATGACGGAATAACAGGTGATTTAATTAAAATCCAGTTAAGAGACGGAACCATGTATTCAAGTACCGGATTTTCTTCAGCCTATCCTGGATGCATATTTGGTTGGTGAGCTTGATGATATCACCAGAGAAAACAAAGTTGATTATGCTGTAGTTTATGGCGAATTCATGTATCAGGCAGCCACATGGCCTTATGAAAGACGTGTTGTCTATAAGTTAGAGAAACCTGAAAATCAGATGACTTACATGTATACATTTATTGTCACAAACATTGACTTATCGCCGGAATACCTCATTAGGTTTATTGCAAAAGAGGTCTGATGGAGAACTTTATCAAAGAAATCAAATCATGTTTTAACTTTGCTTCTGTAAGTAGTCATACAAGAATAGTAAATGCCAATAGACTTCAAATACATGTACTTGCTTATAACATATTTAATTGGTTTAGACGATTGGCACTATCAGCAAATATGCGTAAACAACGCATCGATACCATACGTTTAATGCTGCTGAAGATTACTGCAAAAGCAATACATTCAGCACGATATATAACATTCAAGCTGTGTAGTAGTTGCCCTTATAAGGATGAGTTCTATGAGACTGTATATAATATCAGCAAATTGCAGGTGCAGCTGGAATAGCAACTAGTAACGAATCTTGATAGATGGATAATCACTTAAAACCTTGTCATAGGGATTTTATGCCCTTTTTTCGGTCAAAAGAAATAAGTTCTAGCTGCATGGGTTGAATTTATAGTAAACCGTTGGTGCGTTTACAATTTATAAGTTCATGGTGCAGTTTTTAATTTAAATACGGCTTTGTGAATAATTTAGGATTAATAAAGATAAAATGAAAAAATTGCTTTAAATGGTCCAAAAGTGGCAATCAAAAAGTTCTAAAAAAGGAAGACATCAGAAGAGGTTTATAGTATTTATCAGGAAATTATAAAATGAGGTGACAAAAGAATTGTATTATTGTAAAGAAAATGCAAATAGGATAATTAAAAGTGATAGAATAGTAATTTATGGGGCAAGAATAGTGGCAAATGAAGTGGCTAATTGCTTGGAAGGAAAGCCATATAATAAACAAATAGAGGCTTTTATGGTTACAAATAAAACAAATAATCCGGAGTCTTTAATGGGCAAACCAGTAATTACTATAGAAGAAGGTAAGTATAAGTATAGAGATGCTTTAATTATTGTTGCTGTATTAGAAAAGTATATAGATGAAATAGAAAAAGAACTTAAATATAATGGCTTTGAGAATGTAATAATATGTGGCTTTGAAAGTGATTTGTGGAGTGGTTTACGAGGAAATTATTTTAGGGAGATATGTTTAGAAAAATATGGTGAATATAAAACTCTTGAAGAAGAAATTGGAAAAGTTCAAGAAAAATCGAATTCCTGTGTAGGTATATATTCAGCAAAATGTCACTTGGATAAAAAATTGAAAGAAAAACAGATATATCCTTGGGAGAAAACTATACAAGTAGGGGCAGCACTTACAGAACAAAGTATTTGTGATATTAAAGACAATATTGGGGATAATATTTCATTAAAAAACAAAGAATATTGTGAATTGACAGCTTTGTATTGGATATGGAAGAATGATAAATCGGATTACAAGGGGTTAGGACACTATAGAAGACATTTTAAATTAGATGAAGAAGTTATAGAAAAATTGGGTAATTCTAAAATAGATGTTATTTTGACAATTCCGATTTTGAATTTTCCATCTGTTGGAGTTATGTATGCAAATGATCATATTAAAGATGATTGGAATATTATGATACAGATTATAAAAGAAAAACATCCAGAATATTATAATTCAGCAATAGAAATACAAAATGGAATTTATTATTATGCATATAATATGATTATAGCAAAAAAAGAAATTTTTGATGAATATTGTGAATGGCTATTTTCAATCATATTTGAATGCGAAAAAAGATGCAGTCCTAAAAAAGATAAATATCAAGGTCGATATTTAGGCTTTTTGTCAGAAAGACTGTTGAGCATTTTTTTTGTACATAATTGGAATAAATGGAATATTGTACATGCAGAAAAAAAATTTTTAAATTGATTATGCAACAATGATATTGGAAAGAGGCTTAAACCATTCGGAAGGAAAATTTATGAATATGATAAAGATAATAATATGGGGTGTTGGTGAAATTGAAAAAGAATTTTGTAATTATCTAAATTCAAATGTAGAAATTATAGCATATGTAGATACAAATAAAAAAGAAGAATATTATAAAAATAAGAGAGTGTATACACCAGATGAATTATTTGAATGCACGTATCTAGGTTATGATTATATAGTAATTGCAAGTGTGTATTCGAATGATATATACAAGAAAATACATAATTATAAAATAGAATATGAAAGACTTATATTTTTAAGACCTTTTCAAATGATGAGTGAGATAGATGCACAATTTAGAGGTATCAACGCTATGCAATGTATAGCACCTGATTATATAAATATTGCAATGCGTGAAAGCGGGGTTAGGATGGGAATTGATTCTATAGTACATCCGTTTTGTAATGAGTATCCATTGTATCAATGGGATTATTTTAGATATAGAACATTTGAATTAATAGCAGATACAATTAATAAATTACCAGGAGAAGTTGCAGAAGCTGGTGTTTTTAAAGGATTTTTTTCAAAATTAATAAATAGTAAATTTCCAAATAATAAATTGTATTTGTTTGATTCTTTCGAAGGGTTTGAACATGATGAGGCATTGTTAGAAAAAGCTAAAGGTCATTGTAATCAAGAATTTATAGAAATATTTAAAGATACATCTGCGGATAAAGTAATCGAAAAAATGCCACATAAAGATAAATGTATAATAAAAAAAGGTTTTTCCCAGAATCTGCTGTAGGAATAGAGGAAAAATTTAAATTTGTTTCTATTGATTTTGATTTTGAAAAATCTATATATGATGCATTAGAATGGTTTTATCCTAGAATGGTTAAGGGGGGTTATATATTTATACATGATTATAATGAACCTACATTGAAAGGTGTAAAAAAAGCGGTGGTATCTTATGAACAAAAATATGGAGAGTTAATTAAAATTCCGATTGCTGATAAGTGCGGAACGATAATTGTATACAAATTATAATGGGAGAAATATGAAAGTTTATATTGCTGGAGCTCATTCCAGAGCTCAAACATTAAAAGAATATATTACATATCTTTATCCGCAGACCGATATTATTGCATTTCTTGTTGATGACATGCAGGATAATAAAGAATATGTTGAAAATATTCCTGTAAAGTTAATAGATACAGGCTTAGATACTTCATGTCAGGTGTATATTGCGACACGTGGCATAAATCATGCTAAGATTGCAACTGAATTAAGACAAGTAGGTTTTACTAATATTATTCCGGTAACAGTGCAGTTAGACATTGAGTTAAGAAATGCTTATGTTAAGAAGCGTTTTAAATCGCAAGGAAGAAAGTATGAACTTATCAATAACCTTACTGTAGCTAATGAGAATGATTGTACTAAACAGTTGAAATATAATGATATTTCTGCAACGATATATGTGGCTAATTCAATATTTGATAAAGAATTGCAGAGTATTTATATGATAGCACCATATGAGAAAATAATTCAGGTGGGCGCAGCACTTACAGATAAAAGGGTATTAGAAAACGTGCTTGTTGATTGCGAAGGGGATAATATATCAGATAGAAATCAGCAGTATTGCGAATTAACAGGCATTTATTGGTTATGGAAACATGCAAACGATGATTATATTGGATTGGCACATTATCGGAGGCATTTTGAACTACCTGATGATTGGATTTCTAAACTGATATCAAACGATGTTGATGTAGTATTGCCGGTACCTTTATATATAGGACCTAATATTGCAGAAAATTATAGAGAGCGACATATAGCGGAAGATTGGGATTATTTAATGGAGTATTTTAAGAATAATTTACCAGATGAATATGATAGTGCAAAAAAAATATTTGCAGGAAATTTATTTAATCCGTGTAATATGTTTATTATGAAGAAAAATGTACTAAATGATATGTGTACATGGTTGTTTCCAATATTAGATGCAGTTTGGAAACATGGTGGTGTTAAGAATGATAAATATATGAACAGATATCCAGGGTTTATATCTGAAAGACTTATTACATATTTTTTTGAATCAAGAAAAGAAAGTTATAGGATAGTGTATGCTAATAAAGATTTCTTAAAGTGAATAGTGAAAAAGTAAATACATAAAATAGATACTAATAATTATAAATTGTCAATATGATTGTTGTAGAAGTAAAGCCTTTAGGGTATAATATTCCTAAAGGCTTTTAAACATTGTAATAAGAATTCTTCATGGATAGAAAGAGGTATGTATGCGTTTGCATGAACTTAAACTGGATAATTTTAAGGCAATTGAATCGACGGATATTAACTTTGATGGTAAGAGTACGATTATTTTTGGAATCAATGGCACAGGTAAATCTACTGTATTGAGGTCTATTAATTTATTATATGCCAATATTATTAACCAGATTGTTAACAGGAAAGAGTTGAAACAGTCATATGCTATCCAGTTAGAGGACATCAGGTATGGTGCAAGGGAAACTCAGATAAGCGCTGTATTTGATATTAAAGGTGAATGCATTGAATATGGAAGAAGAATGGTAAGAAATACCGGAAAGAAATATGAAAATAAAGAGGGGATTAGAAGAATAAGTGAAATTTTTCATAGTGAATATGTTTCTGATGAAATTCAGGGAGATATTCCGATATTTGCTAATTATGGTACGAACAGGCTTGTTCTTGACATTCCTTTAAGAATACGAACACATCATATATTTGATATATACTCATCATTAGAAAAAGCGATTGAGAATAAAATTGATTTCAGAACTTTTTTTGAATGGTACAGGAATCAGGAAGATTATGAAAATGAAAAGAAGATTGAAATGTCGGATCTTGATTATAAGGATAAGTCATTGGAAGCTGTTAGAATAGCAATATCATCTATGCTGGACGAGTGTTCTAATCTTAGGGTTGTAAGAAAGCCAAGATTAGAGATGAAGATTGATAAGGGAGCTATAAGCGTAAATGTAACGCAGATGTCAGATGGAGAGAAGTGTACCATGGCTCTGTTTGGAGATCTTGCCAGAAGACTTACATTGGCCAATCCTAATAAGTCCAATCCGTTATTAGGAGAGGGAGTTGTTTTGATTGATGAGATTGAGCTTCATATGCATCCTGCATGGCAAAGAAAAGTATTGAAAAAGTTAAAAAGCACATTTCCTAATATTCAGTTTATTATTACGACACATTCTCCTATTGTACTTAGCGAAGCAGATGATGATTATAATCTGTTATATACACATATGGTAAATAACAATATAGAAATTAATTCTGTTGGAAGAGTTGATGGTTATGACATAAGTGCAGTATTAGAGCAATTTATGGGAACTAAGTCCGTTAATGAAAAGACAGAGAAACATATTCATGCCATGTATAAGGATATACAGAATGGAGATTATGCAGGAGCAACTAATAAAATTGAGCAACTTGCTTCTATAACAAGCGAGAATCATCCAGATGTTATTATGGCGCGTATGGAGTTGGCTAAAAGGAGAAAAGGTAAATGATTCATATTCGAAAAGGTGAAGAGCCAGCCTTTATGGTTGAATTTAAAAAGAAAAATCCTAAGAAGACATATGATAGTAAAGAATTTGCACAGTACAGGCCATTATTGAAAAAAGTGCTAATAAAAGAACAGAAAGGTATATGTGCTTACTGTTGTACAAGAATAACAGAGGAAAGTTCACATAATGAACATATAGAACCGCGTAATCCCGGAAAGTATTCTAGTAGCAGATCACTGGATTATTATAATATTGTAGCATCGTGTAATAATCCTAATACCTGTGGTGAAATCAAAGGTAATAAATATGATGCAGAGAAATTCATTTCACCTTTATCACAGGATTGTGAGGATAAATTTGATTATTGCTTTGACGGAATAATAGAAGGTGATGAATATACTATTGATTTATTAAAGCTCAATGATTATTCACTTATAAACGCAAGAAAGGCAATATGCAAAGGATTACAATCGCTGGATAAAGATATGATTAAGGTTATATATATGGATGAATCTGAAGAATATCAGCCATATTATAACGTTATAAAATGGTATTATAATTCGTTAGAATAAAATAATTTTTTTTAAGACATAATGCATTATACATTACTTGCATATAGGATATGCCGATAAAACGTAAGGAGACGATTACATATGTACACAGAACTAACAGCATCTATGATGTGTGCCAATTATGGCAATCTGGAAAGAGAAGTTAAAGAATTAGAACACGCAGGTATTGATTCATTTCATATTGATATTATGGATGGACGATACGTGCCTAATTTTGCTATGTCTTTGAATGATTTAAGGTATATAAGGTCAGCGACAGATAAGCCACTGGATGTACATCTTATGATTGAGCATCCAAGTACACATATTAATCTGTTTCTTAAGTCACTTAAGAAGGGTGATACTGTATATATTCATCCAGAGGCAGAGTACCATCCATCAACTACATTGCAGAAGATTATAGATGCAGATCTTGTGCCAGGGATAGCGATTAATCCGGGGACAAGTATAGAAACTGTTATAGAGATGTTACAGATAGTTGACAAGGTACTTGTTATGTCGGTTAATCCCGGTAATGCTGGACAGATGTATCTTCCTTATGTAGGTAAGAAGATAGAAAGACTCCTTAAGATACGTGAAGAGATGAAATTTGAAGTGTACTGGGATGGTGCATGTGGTATGGATAAGATACAAACATTTGCCCCTATGGGGGTTAAAGGCTTTGTGTTAGGTACAACAGTACTTTTTGGTAAGAACAGGTCTTATGCAGATATTCTTAAGGAGATACGAAGTATAGTCAGGTAAATGTATTATATAGGTATAATATATTAGTGTATTATATTGGTTTAGATAGAAAAATAGGAGAGTCTCATAAGATGAATACAGCACTTGTATTAGCCGGTGGAACAGGAACAAGATTGGGAGCTGATATACCCAAGCAGTATATACAAGTAAATGGCAGAATGGTTATCGATTATTGTCTTAGGACACTGAATGAATCAGATTATATAGATGCTATATGGATAGTAGCTGAGCCAGTATGGCAGGATAAGATTAAGGTGCCGGAAAAGTTTATAAGTTTTTCAAGACCGGGAAAGAACAGACAGTTGTCTATATATAATGGACTTAAAGACATACAGGAGTATATATTAAATGTTTCTATACACAACAACAATAAAAACATATATAAGGATAAAGTCGCTGCAAAGACGGAGATAAGCAGTATAAATACAGTATTAATTCATGATGCTGCAAGACCGTTACTTAAAGAAGATACTATAAGACTATGTATGGATGCTATATATAAGGATGGATATGATGGTGCTATGCCGGTTCTTCCAATGAAGGATACTATATATGTAAGTAATGATGGCAGGAAAGTAGATAGTCTTATAGACAGGGCTACTGTATATGCTGGTCAGGCTCCTGAGCTGTTTATTCTGGATAAATATATAGATGCTAATATAGCATTGTTTCCGGACAGAATATTAAGTATTAATGGTTCAAGTGAGCCGGCAGTCATGGCGGGTATGAATATAGCATTGATACAAGGCGATGAGGGGAATTATAAGATAACAACTAAGGCAGATTTAGAAAGATTTATAGCAGGTAAGTAGGAGATTGTCACAATGAAAGCACAGGTTTTACATAGTATATCAGATATCAGATATGAGAACTCAGCCAAGCCACGGCTTAAAAAAGGCTGGGTGCTTGTGAAGGTGATGGCAGCAGGTGTGTGCGGTTCTGATATACCAAGAATATACAAAACGGGAGCACATGTCCATCCGCTCATTCCGGGACATGAATTCGCTGGTAAGGTTGTAGAAGTATATGATGATACATCCGCTATGTGGAAAGACAGTAGGGTAGGTGTGTTTCCGCTTATTCCATGTGGAGAGTGTGAGTGCTGTCAGAAAAAACAATATGAGATGTGCAGCCATTATAATTATCTTGGTTCAAGGTGTGATGGCGGTTTTGCAGAATATGTAGCAGTTCCAGAGTGGAATCTTATAGAGCTTCCAGATAATGTGACGTATGAGCAGGCAGCTATGATGGAGCCTATGGCGGTGGCAGTGCATGCCTTAAGGCAGTTTGATATAAGCAGGAATATTATTACTGGTGATACATATGATGCAAGTATGGCAGGAAAAGATATACAGGATACTAAGGTGTGTGTTATAGGTCTTGGGACTATAGGATTATTGCTTACCCTGTTTTTAAAGGAAATGGGAATAGAACATATAAGTGTCATATGCAATAAGGAAAAGCAGAAAGCTAATGCTATGAAGCTTGGAATATCTGAAGAGGATATATGTATAGTTTCCGGTAATAACAGCAGTAATGATAATATGTTATCAGGTATGAAGGATAATGTTATAAGTGATAAAAAATACGATTATATATATGAGTGTGTGGGACGTAATGAAACAATACAGACAGCCATACAGCTTGCAGCACCAGCAGCACATATTGTTCTGGTTGGCAATCCATATTCTGATATGAAACTGGATAAGGATGTATATTGGAATATATTGAGAAAGCAGATTAAACTAAGTGGAACATGGAATTCTTCATATTATGGAAATATTGAAGGTGGCGCAGGTGATAATAAAGAAGTATGCATAGATGACTGGCATTATGTTCTTAACAGGCTTGCAGGTGAGCGTATTCATCCGGAATGGTTTATAACACATAAGTATAGGCTGTCAGAGCTTCAGAAAGGCATGGAAATTATGAGGGATAAGACAGAAGATTATGTAAAGATTATGTATGTTAACAATGAGCAATAAAAAATAAGATATAATGTTATAATACACCCCATATGTACTTGGATGAGAGTTATTCAGGTACATACGGGGGTGATAATTTGTTGACTTAGTTATTAAGCATAGTTTTATATTCTTTCATAAATATATCACGGGTTTTATAGTAGCTTGAAAGTTCTATAACCCCTTCATCATGAAAACACCATGGAGTTGTCATAGGAGGAACTATAACATTATAACCGGCTTTTCTGAATTCAAAGCTTTGAGATACGTCATAAAAGTCCCATCCTGTAAATATATCTTCACGCCACGGTATATCATACTGGGTTGCCATAAGCAGACCATCTATTGCCTCAACATTAGTCGGTGTGTCAATATCACCGATAGTAGCATTGGTTGTGCGATATATACAGCTTGATATAAGCTTGCCTACACGTTCGCCAAGCCACATAACGCATGTTTTAGCTAACCGTGGTGTACCGACAACGCCAATTATCCCTGTGGCTGGATTACTAAAAAGGCTTAATAAATCAGTAAGAAAATTTTTGTTTATTATAAATGTGTCATGGTGCAGATATATTTTATATCTGGCATCAGAAGAATTCATACCGCGGTTATAACCTTCTGTCATAGAGGCAGCATCTCTTATGACCTTTATATCCAATTCGTATCCTTCAGGAATTAGAAGGTTATTAATATACTTTATACATTCCTGTTCGTATTGTGTATCATTGGAACACATTATAAAGCAGAATTTCTTAGAGTTCATAGTTGTTTCTCCATATTTTTATAAGTTGAGTATAGCATAGTGGCGGTTTCTGACATATCAGCGGTATTCAGCGCTTTAATAATAGTGTCAATAACAAGAGCTTTATTGACAGCTATATTAAGAATTAACCTTGCAAGTGCTGTTACAGATATATACTGGTCATTAATAGCTTTTATTATGTTATCAATAGCGTTATTTCGGTCAACGTCATATTCTATATTAAGAATAAGAAATCTGTAACACTGAAGCTTATGTATGAGATTATCTATGTTTAAAGTATTATACATAAACTTGGGTGTCTGACTATGCATATTAAATTCATAAGCTGTCATATCAGCAGCAAGAATACAGTAAGCTATATCCGATACACCAAGAAATGTTGTTATTATAGTTTTGTCATTAAGAAATGTACAAAGTGTATAGATAGAGTTTTCTGTATTCGTTGACAGAAACTGGTTGATGGATGCTCTAAGTGATATTAATTCATCAGCGTGCATATTGTTCCATTTATTCATTTCTGTTATACAGGATTGTACATATTGTTCATTATCATTGTTAAGCATAATAATCTCCTAAGTGGTTATAGCATTAGAGTACATTTGATATATCTTTATAACATTTCACAGCAAGGCTAAGCTGCATCTGTTCATTCTCATTAGCGTTAAAGTATTTAACGATAAATTTAGGAATGTCAGGAATATCTTTTAGTATAACGTCATCAGTAAGCGTATTGACATAGCTTACAAGTTCATCTATGGTGCCATTGTTTAATATATTATTAATAGCCTTTTCTGTTTCAGATATATTATTCTGGTTATTAATAAGATTATTGTGAAGCATTACAATATTATTTTCTACTTTTTTATAATCAAAATCTGATAGTTGCCAGTAATTAAAGGTTGAATATTTGTTTTGGACAGTATTAAGTATTATTTTTTTAACATTAAAGTAACATGTTGATTTGTTGAGCAGGTTGTAGTGCTCGAAAATCTCTCTTACAGTTATATATGAGCCAAGCCAGGCATTAGAATAGTATAATTCCACGATGTTATGAAACAGTATATAGCTGGCAGGTATATTGTCGAAGCACCATTCCTGATCTATCCATACATAGTTATCGTCTTTATCTACAAAACAATTTTTATGTATCATATCTACGAAACCTTTAGCAAGCAGTTTGTCATTTTTATCAAGAGCATCTAATGTTAATTCATTAGAGCTGTTGAATATAGAATTAAGAGTGTCAGAGGAGTCTGAGCTTTTTTTAATTTCATCATACAATTTGTCTAATATGTGATATACATTATCTTTAACTCTTGATTTAAATGCATCAAGAAGCAGTTGGGTTAAAGATTTACCAGTTATGGTTTCAGTGGTAAGTGTGTTACCATTAATATTAGTTTTACAAGTATGTAAGCCTCTTAAAGCAAGAGTTTTGTGATTAGAATCAATCGTGTGGAGTAAGTCAATGCTTTTATCAGTGGCGGTTTTACAGAAGCCGTTCTTACATGAATGAGTTGTTATAATATTAAATTCAGCGTCCCTGAATGGTGATGAAACAGCGTAATCTACTTCTCCCAGTTTATTATTGTTAATCGAACATTCAACAAGAAATGAGTTGGCAAAGAATTCAAATACATTATTGTCTGAAATGTCATTATAAAGGCGTTTTTCATCAGATACCATTGAATTATTATTTATAGAGTAATAAGGAATCCAGCTATCTAAAGAGCCATTTTTTGGAAGGTATTTTTCTGAATATATGACCTGAGGCATTTTATAATCAGGGAGTGGGTAATAAAAATATGTATTTTTAAAACCACTTGTCTTTATTATAGAATTCAGTTCAGCTTTGGAAAATGTACGTGCTATATTGCTGAACTTGTAATTGTTAATTCCATCAAATGGTATTCCGCTATGGTCTTCTGGAGCACCACACCAGTATTTTAATCCATATTTGTTTTCTATAGCAATAAGAAGCTTGCCATCAGGTTTTAAGAGATTTCTTATTGTATTTAGAAAGTCAACAAAAGGATTGTCAGAATTAGTAAAATTATTCTGATATTCAAGAACACCTATTAATGTAATATAATCATACTTTTTGCTGAATTGTATATCATTAAGATTGCCTACAATTATTTCAAGATTATCATAATTGCGGCATCTTAAATATGTAGCAGTAGCTCTTTTTTTAGATAATTCAACAGCAGTAACATTTTTAGATTTTTTGCATAGTAATTCTGTTATTGCACCCATACCGCATCCTATTTCAAGGACATCAGAATTCTTATCTATAGGATACCAGTTAAGAAGATTCTGACGTATGCGTGTAAGGTGATAGAATACAGGCCATGAGAAATTATGGCTGATAACTTCTTCATAATCGGTGTCTGGTTTCTGTGCAATAAGACTGATTATTTTATCTTCAATGTCGCCATCAGAGTAAAGGTCTTCTCCTGAATAAAAGTCTGTATTAAATACAGGTTTAGGTGTTTCACCGGTGTAATTATATTTTGTTAAGTCTGGCATATAAAAGTAACCTCCATGTTTATGTAGTAAGTGTAATTCTGACTAGGTAATTAAGTATTCATATATTAACACTTTCATAGTATAATACTTTTGTATAATTATATCATAGCATTAGTAGAAAGATAAACTATAGTAAGAGGTTTTTATTATATGAACTTTGAACATGAATTTTTTGAGGATGAGGTCAGAGATGGCTTTTTTGTGCCAGCGGAAATTAAGCATGCGTGGGCAGCAGAATTAGAGGTATTATCAGAAGTTGATAGGATTTGTAAAAAGTATAATATTAATTATTATGCAGACTGGGGAACATTACTGGCAACTGTAAGGCATGAAGGTTTCATACCATGGGATGACGACCTTGATATAGTTATGAAGAGAGAGGATTATAAAAAATTCTTAGAGGTTGCACCAGATGAGATGCTACCGGGGTATTCAGTTTATAATTACAGTAATCATGATGACTTCTGGTTGTTTTTAGCAAGAGTTGTTGGTAAACAGAGAATATGTTTTGAGGATGATCATCTTAGAAGGTTTCATGAGTTTCCATATATTGCAGGAGTTGATATATTTGTTCTTGATTATGTGTCTCGTGATGAAGAGGCAGAAAGTGAAAGAGATAAGCTGGCATTATATATTATTGCACTTGCAGATCATATAGGAGATGACAGGTGTGAGGATAAAGTTGTTCGTAACTGGCTTCATATACTTGAACAGAAGTGTAATATATTTGTTCCGTATATGGAAAACAGAAGTGAACTAAGAAGACATTTGTATGGTGTGGCTGAATTGCTTTTTGCAAGATTTAGCAATGAGGAATCAGATTCACTTAGTCAGTTGTTTCCGTTTGGATTGAAAAACAAGAATTCAAAGGTTCCGAAAAAATATTATGAGGAGGCGATAGAGCTTTCTTATGAAAATACTACTATTCCGGTGCCTTTAAGATATTGTGAAATGCTTGGTAAAAAATATGGTGACTATATGAAGCTCGTGCGTAATGTAGGTGGACATGATTATCCATTTTTTGAAAGTCAGAAAAAACAACTACAGTCAGTGCTTGATTTCGATATGCCAGCGTATAAGTTTGACTATAGCCAGCTAAGACATGGTGAGCAGGAATTGTATTATGGATATAAGGCACAGATATATAAGAGGCTGAATGATATATTATCTAAGTATGAGAAACTTTGTGATGAATATAATTGTACAGATAAAAGTGTAAATGCTGACAATGTAAATCTTATATTACAGGAATCACAGCAGGCAGCAATAGATATGGGAACAGTAATTGAATATATGAAGGGAGAAGATTCATATATTGTAAAAAAGATAGAGGACTACTGTGAATTATTATATGAGCAGTCTACGGATATTAGTAGAACAGATATTATTAATAGGCTTGGAGAATCAGTACATCACATAGAAGAGTCAGTAAGAAAAGATATTTTAGACCGAAAAGAAGCCGTATTTGTTGTTTATAAAGAAAATCAGTTAAAGTATATACGAAAAGTGTATGATGAATATAAAAGTATGTATGATACAGACTGTTATATTCTTGTTGTACCATATTATTATAAGAGGTATGATGGTTCGTATATTTGCGAAGAATATGAGTTAAATAAAATTAAAAATTCTTATAACTTAAGCAGCATAGCTGAATATAATACATTTGATATACAACTACATCATCCGGATGTCATATATATTCAAAATCCTTATGATGAGTGGAATGCAACGATAACCTTGCCAAAAGAATATTACAGTAGAAATTTAAGAGATTGCACTAGAAAGCTGGTATATATACCGCCATTTGTTCTTGAGGAGTTCACGAAGGAAAGTGAAAGGGAATATTATAATATGCAGTATTACTGTACCGTGCCAGGAGTTGTATATTCAGATGAAGTATATGTACAATCTGATAATATGAGAGAGCTATATATTGAGAAGTTATGTGAATTTGCAGGTGAGGCTACAAGGCATATATGGTTGTCTAAAATAATGGTGGATGAAGGTATATATAATACTGCATTAGAGGCTGATAATAATAAAAGTGTTTTAAATATTAATTCAAAGAAAAAGAAAATTGCTTTTTATATACAGGTTGGAATACTTGTTCAGTATGATAGTGATATGCTTGATAAAATGCAAAGGGTTATGTCAGTTTTTGAAGCATATAAAGACAGCATAGAGATTGTGTGGATACTTGATGATGTTCAGGAGAAATATTTAAATAATGCAGCTTCTTATAAAGTATTATGTGATGGATATATGAGGATAAAAGAGCAATATAATAATATGAATATAGGTAAAACAGTAAGAAAAAAAGATATAAGTATTGGAGAAATAGTAAAAGAATGTGATGCTTATTATGGATGTGAAAGTCATATTGCACTTGAATTCAGTCAGAAAAAGAAGCCTGTTATGATTTTATCTGTAGATTGTTAGGTATCAGGATTTTAATAATCATAGGGATAGTTTATTAGGGACTGTCGCATGAAACATTATTCATACAATATGTAGATAATAAATGTGTTATTAATATCTGCATATTGTATAAATTATACTTAATGTGACAGCCCCCCTTGTTCAGATTAAATATTAGTTAAGAGTGTTTTTATCACACCATAATAAAGTTCCATTCTTTTTAAGACTTGTTCTGGCAAGATTTAAGAATTCATTTTTTTGATTATCAGAGTAATCTGATACATCATTAAATATAATATAATCAAAGTATTCATTATAATCTGAATAATTAAAGTCAAGATAGTTCATATATTTAATATGAGCTTCTTTAATATCAACATTTGAGTAGTTAATATTTCCTTCAATTCCTATATAACTAATATTAGGACATATATATTTTAGGTGTGCGTAATTGGCGCCTGCATGTGCGTTTATTTCTAATACTCGCATTAAATCTGAATTTGGTTTAATAATATCAAGTATTTTATCACTTATGCGGTTTTGTGTATTATCAAAGTGCCATTTATTATACATAAAGGTTCGGTTCTTTTTGCTTATTTCAAGCAGGTAATCAGTATCTACTTTTGAAAAGCTCTGGCTGCCCGCGTGATATATAAAGCTGTTATGGCATACATATAAAGAATAGCCTGCTGATTTTAATTGGAAACTGATATCATCATCATCAAAATAACCGGGTGACAGTTCCTCTGATAAAAGTGTTGTTTTATTGAGGGCAGAGCGTTTTATAAGCATTGCAAAGCCGCATAATATAGTACTTTCTTCTAATGGATTATCCATAATCTGATTGTTAAGATAGCCAAATCGCTGATAATCATCTATAGAAGTATAGAAAACATCTATTAACTGGGTGGTTCCGGTATAGTTGCTTACAGAACCTGTTGCTCCTGTTGTATCATTTGTGTAAAGTCCCATTCTGAGCCAGAATAAAGCGTTAGGAGTAATACGGGTATCATTATTCAGAAGAAATATATCATTATCAGGAACACTTGCATTAATTCCAACATTACAGCCTTTTGGAAAACCAAGATTAACATCACTCTTTATAAGTTTAATATCGGGCTGCATTTCCAGCCATGATGTTACGCCATCGGTTGAAGCATTATCGACAACTATTATTTCATAAGAGTCACTTAACAGATTAGAGCGCAGGCTTTCAATACATTTTTGAGTCAGATACATATTATTATAAGATATTATTACAATGCTGACTGGTTTTACAATACAAAGTGGAGAACTTTTAATAGCTTTAAGTGTATTATACAGGTTATCTTTAACAGAGGCTTCTTTACAATGGTAGTATGCATTTTCTATGCAAAGATAATATTGGTTAATGTTGTTATCTTTATATTGTTCTGCCAGATTAAGGTATGTAAGATATTGGTCATCCGGATTAATATTATCTGGAAGTTCTATATTATTAGAAGATATATTGTCCACTGAAGTAGAGTAATTAATCATAGTATCTAAAAATGTTATTGCATCTGAAATGCTTGTGAATGTTGCAGCAGTTCTATTGCAGTATTGTGCCAGATTATCGTATTCAGAAGAATTTTCTCCAAAACTTATAGAATATTCAGCTTTTATGGCTTCCTTGATATCTTCAACCGGAAGGTCATTGAGAGGTAAAGCTTGGTTTATTGTAGCATCTTTTAATTTAATTAGTATATCTTTGGTGTTGCTCATATGTTTTTGTTAATCCTTTCTATCGAATATAATTTTTAATAATTGAAAACATTGTCAGTTATATATGTCGTAAAATACATATTTATATATGAATGAATTCATAGTATAATATTTTATATTATAACACAGTATTGTAAGACATAAGTATAATAAATGAATAAGAAAGTGAATAGTGCATGATGGATACAAAGATATATGATGCGATAGTAATAGTAACACCTGCTGATTTTAAGCGTGTTGAGTGTAATAATCAAAGAATAGTAAAATATTTACCAGTAAGAAAAGTGTTGTTTGTTGGAAGTGAAGAACTTAAAGAGCTTGTTAGGCAGTCTAATCTTGGTGATAAGGCTGGCTTTGTCAATGAAAATGACCTTATACCATTTCAGGATGTTTATAACTGCATGAAAGATGTTATGGCAGATATTCTTCTTGGCAGAGAACTCCCAAGAGGGCTTGTTGGATGGTATTACCAGCAGTTTCTTAAGATGAAGTATTCAGCATTGTGTGATGACGAATATTATATGAGCTGGGATGGAGATACAGTTCCTTGTAAGGATTTTTCAATGTTTGATAGTGAAAGAAGACCTTACTTTGATATGAAGCATGAATATCATGAGGAATATTTTATAACTATGGAAACAATCCTGCCGTTTGTTAAAAAGATTGTTGATAAGTCTTTTATATCGGAACATATGATATTTAACAGCAGATATATGAAAGAGATGATAGAAGCTATAGAGTCTAATGAAAATATTAAAGGTACAACATTCTGGGAGAAAATTCTTAATTCAATAAGGCTTGAGCATATACAGGAGAACAGCTTTAGTGAATTTGAAACATATGGTACATATATGATGACAAAACATCCAGAGGTATATGCTTACAGAAACTGGCATTCATTCAGATATGGTGGTTATTATTTCCATCCAGAACAGATGACAGAGCATGATTATGAGTGGATGGGACGTGATTTTTATGCAATATCTTTTGAAAAGTTTCATACAGTCAGAGAGGACCATGAAAATCTTTTTAATAATCCCAGATATCAGGATAAGCTTACAGCACGCCAGATGGTTGAGATAATGCAGGAGGAATCAGAAGGATATAATGAGGTATGGGATGATTAAGGAGTAGTTGGATAATTTTAATTTAATATGTGAGGAAATATAAAATGTCAGATGTTAGAAAAAAGAAGAAAATATATGATATAGCACCTAATATGGAATATAAAAATACACATTTAATGAAAGATTGTTGTCTATTGCCATATATTTATGCAAAAAAATATGGTTATGAGTTGGTAATAGTAACAGTAAAGCAGGGAGAATATCCATATTTAAAGAATATGCCAGAAGCTACAATGAATTTTCTGGAACACAGGGACAACATGATTGAATGGGCTGAGTTATGTAAAGAGTATATTAGGGAACATGCAATTGATATAGATATATTATTTTGTTTTGGATTATATTATACATATATGCAGATTGTTCCGTTATATAAGAAACTTAACCCAGATGGAAAAGTTGTTTTAAAGATGGATGCTAATGCAGCGTGGGTTGATAACATGCCGTTTCAAGATGACTTGTATAGGAATGTGTTAAGCAGATGTGATTTTATATCATGTGAATGTAAAAAAATACAAAAAATTTTATCAAAGAAGATACCATATAAGATTGAATATATACCAAATGGATTGGATTATACTATGTATCCAATTAAGTCAGACTATAAAGATAAGCAGAATGTATTATTATATGTTGGAAGGGTAGGAGAGCCGGACAAACAAAATGAGATATTATTAGAAGCTTTTTCAAGAGCAAGTAAAAATATACCATCATGGACACTTAGAATGGTAGGTCCCATAGATAGTAATTTTGAAAATTATATATCTGATTATTATAATAATAATCCTTGGTTAAAAGAAAGAGTGATATTTACAGGTAATGTGGTTGACAAGCATACATTATATGAAGAATACAGAAGAGCTAAAGTATTTACCCTTACATCAAGAAGAGAAGGATTTCCAAATGTATTTGCTGAAGCATCAGCACATGGATGTTATATGATATGCTCAGATATAGATGCAGCAGGGGAGGGTACTAACTGGGGTAAAAATGGAAGCATATTTTCAATAGGAGATGTTAATGAATTAACAAAATTATTAGTAGATATATGTAATATGCCAGACGAATTTTTTGAAAATAATTATTATAAAATGGAAGAATATGCAAAATATTATTATGATTATGATAATATAGTAGAAAGAATGCATTATATTATTAATATGGACGAGGGAAAATAAATGAAATTAAAAAGAATTAGTTTTGGTGAATATACAATAAATATTGATGGTGTTAAATTAATGGATTTAAATGATGAGTTTACCAATGCCTGTCTGGTTCCAAGAGAAAATCAAATTAATATTATCAATAAACTGTTAAGCAGAGTAGCAGGTATATCTGGTTATAATGAGCTATACGAAAATAATTTAATATTACATTTATATATTATTAAACTTTTGTCAGAATATCCAGGTAAAAGTAATATGTTAATAATAAGTAATGAATTGTTTAATAATGAAATAGCTGAATATATTGAAATTTTTGGAAAAGAAAATATTATAAATCTTATTAGTAATGATGAGTTGAATTATGATATGCATTATTTTGATGTAATTAATGATTATATTAAAAATATGGTTGAAAATCATGAGCAATATAGAATTGTTATAGCAGATTTCAGAAATATATCCCAAAATGATAAACATGTTTTTAATGAAAAAATAAAATTGTATCTGGAAAAATTGACGGAAGTTGAAGGATATATAATAACAGGAGATAAAATATGTTATAAGCCAAGAAAAGAACCAATAGAAGAATATGATTATTTTAAGGAATTGCTTGATAAGATTAGTTCAAACATAGTAAATAATAAAGTTAAAGCTTCAAATTATAGTGTTGAAGAACTTATAAAAGAGATAGCAGATTGTGAGAAATATATATTAAAAAATAGGGATAAAAGAAAACTGTATGAATTTGCATATCCAATTAATGAACTTAAAAATTCAGTAATTAATTATTATATTAGCAATGGTGAACAGAATCAGGTTGTTGAAGATGTGAAAGTAAGTGTTGATGGGATGCGGGAACTGTTAAGTATATAAAAAACGGAATAATAATTATTATCCCTAATTATAAAAGTTTAATGGGTAGATAATAAGCATATTATGAATAGGCAGGTAAAGTTATGGTAAGAGATAAGAATATAATGTACATATTTTGTGAAGTTATTAATCAGCTTGAACCAGAGAGTATATTAGATATTGGGATGTTTTTTAAATCAATAGGAGGGGTATCAAGGCAGATACTTGGTATTGAAATATCGGATAGTATATATATAACTGGAGTGGATACAGATAAAACTAACGGACTTAATGTATATAGCAGAGTATATAATAAGATTATAAGTAAAAATGGGATATGCGAGGATAAACAGAGATGTTATCAAGATATTAATCAGCAGGTTAAAAAGTATGACCTTGCTATATTATTAAGTGATTTAGTGGGGAATGGTGATAAAGAACAATTAATCAAAAATATTGAGGATAAAGCCAGATATATGCTTATGTATAATGAAGATATTAAGTATCTGGCATATAATCATAATAGTGTGGATATTGGTTTGGATGATGTAAAGTGCAAACTGGTGTTGTTGGATTGAGATAAAAAATAATAAAATATCAAAAGAGAAGGAGATTGATAAGATATGAATATATTATTAGTGATTAATTCTAAATATGTGAAATGTGGAATTAACATGCTCAGGTCTTTGATGGAAAGTAATGACGAAAAAATTAGAGTTTTTCTGGCATATAGGGATTTAAAAGAGGAAGAAATAGAAGATGTAAGGAAATGTCTTGGCGATAATGAACTTGAGTTGTTATATATTGATAAAGATAAACTTAATGGTTTAAAGGATAATGACAGACTTCCATTAGAAACATATTTTAGAATAATTGCATTGGATATGTTACCTGAAAATGTTAATAAAGTTTTATATCTGGATGCAGATATGATTGTAAAAAAATCATTGAAGGACTTATATAATATTAATATAGATAAATTATCAGCAATTGCATGCAAAGATATATATGGGTATATATATGGTGTGGGGAATAAGAGTGAGGAGCGTCTTGGGTTAAAGAATAAGGGACGGTATTTCAATGCTGGAATGATGTTATTTAATATCAAATATTGCAGGGAACATAATATATGTCAAAAAACTATTGATTTTATAAAAGAACATTCAGATATTATAATATGGCAGGATCAGGATGCATTAAATGTAATACTTGAAGAAAGTGTTGGACTTGTTCAATGGGAGATGTTTAATTGTACACCTTGTATGTACATATGTAAAAAGTCTGATATAGAGCAGGGAATTGTACAACCAATAAAAGCAGATGAAACAACGCAGGTTAATGAGCATATCAGTGACTATGTGGATATGACAATGGCTATATATGACAATGCGAGCATAATACATTATATAGGAGAAACAAAGCCATGGGATAGCAAAAGACCGGATAGTTATTGTTATGGTATATTTGATAAAGCATATAATATGTATAAATAAAAGGTATTGTTTATATGTGGTGTTTTAATTCAAAGTGTCAGGAGATTATTAAAAAATTAAGTTGATACATAATATAATTGTTTATGGATTAAAAAGAGGAAAAAATATATGAAAACAGAAATATGGGTTGTTACACATAAAAAGTATAAAGAAATAGATGATGATTTACATAAAACAATACAGGTTGGAAAAAGTTTAGGTACGGATTTGGGATATGTAGGAGATGATACAGGAGATAATATATCATATAAAAATCCTTTCTATTGTGAACTGACAGGTATGTATTGGTTATGGAAGAATTATAAATGTGACATTATAGGTATATGTCATTATCGAAGATTTTTTTTGGAAAATACAGAGCTGATTACTAAAGATTATATAGAAAACATTTTAAAAGATTATGATATTATTATTCCTAATAATCAACTGGTGCCACAGAATTCTGTAAAGGAACAGTATTATTGTAAGCATAGTGCAGAAGACTGGGAAGTGTGCAAACAGGTTGTTATAGAAAAGTACCCTGAATATACAGATGCATTTGAATGGATGGAAAATTCGCGTACTATAAATATATGTAATATGCTTATAACAAGAAAAAATATATATGACAGCTATTGCCAGTGGTTATTTGATATATTATTTGAGGTGGAAAAAAGAATTAATATACAGGATAAAGATGACTATCAGAAAAGGGTAATGGGTTTCTTATCAGAGAGATTACTGAAGGTGTGGATATTAGCTAATAAATATAAAGTTAAAGAGCAAAGTATGGTAATCATGGGAGCTGATGGAATAAGCGGATATGTTGAAGGTGCGGAATTAAAAAGAAAATTATTTAGAAAGTTAACAGCCTCAGTAGTTGACAGATATATTAATGGAAAAACACCAGAATTAGATAAAACAATATATGAATTAAAATGTAATACAGATTTGAATATAAATAATAGTAAAGAAAATAAAAAGGTATTAGTATGGACATGGTGTTGTGAGGGAGAGAATAATGCCTCAAAAGCTGTAAAAAAATGTATAGCCGATATAAAAAACAATATTGATATATCTAAAGCGGAATTGCATATTATAACATTAGATAATTGTATGGAATATGTAAATTTATCACAAATAATTATTGATAAATTTAACGAGGGTAAAATACCAGAAAAAATATTATCACAACGAATAATGATGGAATTATTGTATAGATACGGTGGATTATGGATTGATTCACAATATTGCGTGGTGGATGATAGAATAAATGCTATTTTAGAAAAGGATTTTTATACTATAAAGTCAGATAGAATAAGTTGGGATGATTTAGTTGTTAAAGGAAGATGGAATACCGATGTTGTAAAAGGTAATGCTGGTTTTTCATTATTTGGTATGGTTATGGAGTCTTTTGATGCATACTACAGTTATACGGACACTATAATAGACCCGGATATGGCTGATTATTTTATTGAGATAGCTTATGAAGATTTATCTGATGTACGTGAATGTATAGATAAATGTGAATATAGTAATGAAAATATGTCTTACATTATATCTAATGGTAACAAGATATTTAGATGTGATGCATGGGAAAATATTTTAAATGATACATATATTTTTAAACTTAAAAATGATAATAATATGGAAAAAAATATAATAGGACAGACAACGTATTATGGGTATTTAATAAATAACATATAAATATTACGAATGGATTATTTATTGTATTTACATATTTAAAGATTAAATTATTGCAAAGACGAGGGAGAAATTATGAGCGCCAGAGTTATATTAATGACAGGACTGTATGATACATTGGATATATTTACTTATGAATTGAAACATGAGTTTATAAATATGGGCTTAGAGGTTATGGAATTTAATACAAAGGATATGAAAGAATCCCTGTATTCTCTAATGAAATTTATAGAAAAACCTGTTAATGCAGTTGTGACTTTTAATAATCTTGGGTTTAATATGGAATTAAAAAAAGGAGAAAATATATGGGAGAGTCTGGGAATTCCATGTATTAATATATTGATGGATCACCCAATGTTTCATAAAAATGCATTAGATGCAGCTCCTGATAATGCGATAGTTATATGTCCTGATAGAAATCATATGAAATTTGTTCAGAGATTTTATCCAGATATTCAGATTGCAGGGTTTCTTCCTCATGGTGGAAAAGAAAAAAGATTGCAATATAAACCTATTAAAGACAGACATATAGATGTATTGTATGCAGGTGGAATATCGTATAAATTCATAGAACAGATAAAGCCCGATGTTAAAGAATTTTCGTTTGATATTGAGTTGATTGCAAAGCAGTCATATGATGAGCTTTTAATACATCCTTATAGGACAACAGAAGAGGTGATAGAAGAAAAGTTATTAGAGAATGGAATAAAATTAAATGACAAACAATTATTATATGTAATAGAAAAATTAAGATATGTTGATATGTTAGCTGTATCTTATTATAGGGAAAAAGTTATTAAAACTCTTGTTGAATCAGGAATTAAAGTAACATTATATGGTACAGGCTGGGAAGTATGCGATTGGATTGATAATGAAAATCTTGATTACAGAGGACGAATTGCAGCAGATGATGTGATAGATGTTATGAATGACAGTAAAATAGTTCTTAATACAATGACATGGTTTAAGGATGGAACGCATGACAGGGTATTTAATGGAATGCTTGCAAAAGCAGTAGCGGTAACTGATTCTTCTATTTATATGAAAGAGAATTTTTCTGATGATGAACTCATAATGTTTGAACTTGAAGAAATAAATGACTTGCCAGCCAGAATAAAAGATTTATTAAATAATGATAATAAAATGCAATTTATAGCAGAGAAGGGGTATGATACAGCATTAAAAAATCATACATGGAAAGTAAGGGCGCATGAGTTGTATGATGATTTGATTAGTCAGTTATAAATTACTGAGGGATAGTGTATGCAGGATTATAATAATAAAAATATAAAAATAATATACTATGAAATGACCAATGAGCAGATGAACAATCCACAATATAAAAATCATCTGATAAAGTCTTGTAAGTCAGAATACATAGTGTTTATTAATTCCAGATATACCAATGGTGAAGAAATAGAACAGATTATTGCTGAAAATGAGTTTCTTATGAATTATGATATGGTTATATTTGGAGAAAATGTATTGCAGGGTGACATACATTTTAATATGCTTATTAATTGCCTTAATGTGAAGCCATATGCAGCGATAATTAAAAGGTCTGTTTTGAGCATAACGGGGTGTTTTAATGAGCAGTTAGAGTGTAAGGATATATATGAACTGGCGCTGAGGGTGGCGTATGAACATTATGAAGATACTTTGTGTTGTGTATATGGGGTAGAATGTCAGGAAAATATAAAGCAAGAGTCAACAGACTTTACGCAGCAAGAAGCAGGGCAGGAAGTAATAGACCTCAGTGGGAATAATAGCGAGTGTAAATTATCTGACACAGAGAAAAATAATAAAATAGTACTAACATATGCATATGTTATAAGAAAATATATGCAGCCTCTTAAGAAGAGTGACCTTTTAGAAAATGTATTAAACAATATGACCGAGTATGCAATAAAGGCAGGTTGTGCAGATATATTTAATTCATATGTTATGGATTTTTTAAACAATAGTGAATTGTATAAAAGAATAGAAGCTGATACAGCACCCTTTTATATAATAATGGGTGATGATATCTGTTATGGTGTGCTCAAAAGATTTGCAATATGTCTGACAGAACAGCTTATAAATAATGGACAGGCTGTTATTACATCAGATGGCTCATATGGAAAAAATTCAGAACTTCAGGAGATTGAAAAACAGGCATTAAAGGGAATAATAGGTTTTCAGGCACCTGTTTTATTCAAGGAATATTTTAAGAATATTGCATGTCCTAAGTATGTGTATTGGTTTGACCATCCGGTGTATTTTAAAGATATGTTGGAAAGAACAGATGATAATTATTATCTGCTGTGTCAGGATGAGTATTATGCAGAATTTATGAGAAAATATTATCATATACATAATGCAATCCAGTTTCCACCAGCTGGCGAGGATGCAGGTTTTATAAGTAATAAGGACAGGGAGTATGATGTTGTATTTATAGGTTCATATCATGTGCTGGGTGATTGGGTTATACAGGATGAGTTTCAGCAGGAATATTATGATTATATGATATGTAATCCTGAATATACATTTGAACAGGGGCTTGAAAATATTCTTGAAGCCAGGAACATAATTGTTGAAAAAGACAAATTCGTAGACATATTGTGTTCACTACAGAATGTATGCAGAAAAATAGTATATGATTACAGGATTAAGGTTATTGAAGTAATTATTAAATCAGGTATAAAGATAGATGTTTTTGGTGATACGTGGAAGGAGTACAAAGGCATTTATAAAGATAATCTGATAATTCATAACGCAGTGTCGGTAAAAGAAGCTCTTAATGTATGGGGACATTCTAAGATAGGACTTAATATTATGACGTGGCATAAGGCTGGAATGACAGAGCGAGTAGCTAACATATGCTTGTCAGGGGCGGTATGTCTTACAGATTCATCAAAGTATTTGCAGAGAAATTTCAGTAATAATGAGAATATTATCATGTATGACTTGAGCAGGCTTGAGGAATTGCCAGAGATTATTAATAATGTACTTTCTAATGCCAGATATAGGGAGAATATAGCAGACAATGCATATATGCTGGCAAAGGATAAGCATACATGGGAAGCAAGGGGGAATGAGTTTATGGAGTTGGTAGGATAGTAATTATTTTGGAAAATCGGATGTATATATACATAATTAATGGGAGGGCATAGATAATGGGAACATATCTTAATCCGGGAAATGATGAATTTTACAATGCAGTTAAAAAATCTAAAATATATGTTGATAAGACGGAATTGTTAAAATTCACTAATTCTGTTTTGTGCGGTGAACAAAAGGATATATGTGTAAGCCGTCCACGTAGGTTTGGAAAATCTATGACTGCAAATATGCTTGTTGCATATTATAGTAAAGGTTGTGAGTCAAAGGAATTATTTGATGGTCTTAAAGTAGCAGAAGAACAAGGCTACGAAGAACATCTTAATAAATACAATGTAATTCACATTAATATGATTGATTTTCTTAGCAGAGCAGAGTCGATGGATGGTTTAATAGATTATATGCAAAGAAGATTGTTGTGGGATATTAAGAAAGAATACTCAGACGTTGACTGCTTTGACTGGAATGACCTTGTAGATGTCCTTGAAACAATATATAGTGAAAAGAAACAATCATTCGTCATAATCATAGACGAGTGGGATTGTATATTTAGAAAATATCCTGATAATGTTGAGGAACAGAAGAAGTATCTGGATTTTTTGAGATTTTTTATAAAGGGAAAGTCGTATGTTGCATTGGCATATATGACAGGTATTCTTCCTATTAAGAAATATGGTGAACATTCGGCTTTAAATATGTTTGATGAGTATTCCATGACCAATCAGAGGGAATTAGCTGAGTTTACTGGTTTTACGGAAGATGAGGTTAAAGAATTATGTTTCCAGTATGATATGCCATATGAAAAAATGAAACAATGGTATGATGGATATGAGCTTAAAGGTGTTCAGATATATAATCCAAGGTCTGTTGTTATGTCGCTTCTTGGACATGATTTTGACAGCTACTGGACTAAGACAGAAACTTATGAAGCGTTAAAGAGATATATCCAGCTTGATATGTATAATCTTAAGGAACTTGTCACAAGACTTATAGCAGGAGAAAGTGTACCTGTTAATCCTGATAAGTTCCAGAATGATATGACTACACTTGAGAGTGCAGATGATGTATTGACGTTACTTGTACATCTGGGGTATCTGACTTATGATTTTTATAACCAAAGGGTTACAATACCTAATCAGGAGGTACAGAAGGAATTTATTAACTGTATAGAAGATGGAGGCTGGGAGCCAGTTATGGATGCAATTCGAAGTTCAGATGAATTACTTTCAGCTACATTGGAAGGTGATGAAGAAAAAGTTGCATCAATGATAGAGCAGGTACACCAGGAGAATACATCTATATTAAAATATAATGATGAAAATGCATTGTCATGTGTTATATCACTCGCATATTATTCAGTAAAAAAAGATTATTTAATATATCGTGAACTTGCAGGTGGCAAGGGGTATGCAGATATGGTGTTCATTCCAAGGCATAATGTTAATAAGCCAGCAATAGTAGTTGAACTGAAATGGAATAAATCAGTTGATGCAGCTATAGAACAGATTAAGCAGAAACAATATGTACAGAGTCTTAAAGGCTATTCAGGTGAAGTTGTTCTTGTTGGGGTTAATTATGCCGCTGGGAAAGATGGGGATGGAGAGTTTAAGAGACATAAGTGCAGAATTGAGAAGATGAGTGTGTAGATAAATGAGTGCAGATTTAATAGCTGTTAATTTTGTTTATGTATGTTTAACAAGATGTGGCTTATATTTATCAAAATGCATTTTTGGAAGGTAGAATATAATTAATACTATTAAAATATGGTCTTTTTTTGCATTTTATAGTCTTTTTTTGCAAACGTTATTGTTATAAAATTAGGTTAGTGATACATTATATCTAACATAACATATGTTATGACATTTTAGGACATGTTAGAACACCATAAGTTAGTGTATAATTAAAAGCAGTAAAAGATATGATTATCATATTAAATATTAAGTGATATGAGGTAAGTAAGGTTGAAGATAGCCGTATGTGATGATGAAAAAGTTGCTGCTGAATATATTGGTGGAGTGCTGGAGGCTTATTTTAAAGATAAACCATTGGAGTATAGTGTTGAATTATACAATTCAGGTGAAGCCATGATGACACTTCAGGATGAGATACTGACTTATGATGTTGTGTTTTTAGATGTCGATATGCCAGATGCAGATGGTTTTGAAGTTGCTGGCTGGATAAGAATGTTTTCAGACAAAATAATTATAGCGTTCATAACAGCTATGATTAGTTACTCCTTAAAAGGATATAATTATAATGCGATAAGGTATATACCGAAAAATACTAATCAGCTGGAACAATCAATATATGAATGCATGGATGCAGTCTTATACAGGATGAATTATTTTGATGCAGACAGGAAAGTATTCGTATGCAATCAGCAGAAAAAAGAGATTATACTTAATAATGTTATGTACATAGAAAGCAGCGCGCATAAAGTCAAGTTCCACATAGTGGGAAAAGAGATGAATAACTATATTATTAACGATAAGCTTAATAATATAGAAAAGGAATTAGGTGACTATAATTATTTTATAAGGGTACATCAGAGCTATATAGTTAACATGATGTATGTCAGGAAAATCAGCAGTTATCATATATTGCTGGATAATGGTGTCGACATTGGAGTGCCTAAGGCAAGGTATAAGGAAGTAAAGAAAGCAATATTAGAATTTAAAGCTAAGTTATAAGTTAATGGAGGTAAAAAATGAGTGATTTAAAGGTAAATGTACTTAAAACAGTGAATAAGTTAACTAAGGAAATGGTCGAGAGAAAAAATCAAACATGGCCACCAGAATGTATTGCTATTTTGCATCAGCCTAAAAGACCAAGTGTAAAAGATAATAAGTAATATTGTGCAAAGTAGTTGGATATTGGAATATATTACCGATGTAATAGTTTTAATTATTGAAATTGTATCTTGTTATTCTTTTTTTGATATATTTGCAATAAAAAGGAAAAGAAATAAAAGTCAAGTAGTTTTATCAGTTTTAATGTTAATAGTATTGTCACGATTATGCATACATTTTTTGAAAAAATATACTATTATTAAAATGTTGCTAATGATTGTTATGATAATATTAGCAATGTGGTTTTTATATGAAATCAGTTTTATAAAAACATTGATATTAGTGTTTTTTATCGAAAGCATAATAACAATTACAGATTATATAGTAATTATGATATTAGCAAAAAATTATGGAGATATAACCACATTGGGAGGTGCTTCAAGTTTAATTGGAAGGCTTATTCTTATTCTAAGCAGGTTAATACTATTTGCGATACTTATTGTTATAAGCAGGATTAGTTCTAAGAAAAGGAACAATGTTACTGCTGATATGAGTAATAAAGAGTGGATTCAATTCCTGATATTTCCTATATTTACGATATGTGCAGTTATGCTTATGGTGAATTCGGTAATGAAAGCGTATCATAGTGATATAATTCCTGTTTATTATATTATAGCTATTGGGCTTATTGTTCTTAATCTTGTTGTGTTCCATCTTATCAGTGAAATTCTTGAGCATTCCCGTAAGATGAAGGAGGCACAGATTTTAAGGCAGCAGTCCATAGGTCAAGTTGGGCTGTATAATTCTATGCGTGAGAATTATAATATACAAAGACAAAGAACACATGAGTACAAAAATCAGATTTTATGTATGGATATGCTTATGAAGAAAAAAGATTACAGTAAGCTTGAAGACTACATAGGTAATATATCAGACGGACTGGATGCGCAGTTAGACATGGTTGATACAAACAATGATGTCGTAAATGCAATTCTTAATGCAAAGTATTACGAAGCTATAAAGAATGATGTTTTATTTGTGCTTAAGATAAATGACTTGTCGGATATTAAGGTATCAGATGAGGATATTGTTACTATATTGTCTAATCTTCTTGATAATGCAATAGAGGCAGCAAAGCAGTGTGACGTAGGAAAAAGGACAGTAAAGATAAAGCTGTTAAGTGAGGATGATGTGCTTACCATAGCCGTATCTAATACATATAAAACAGAACCTATGTTCACTGAAGATGGATATATACGCACAACTAAGAATAATAAGGAAGAGCATGGATGGGGGATACGAAATATAGTCGCAACGTTGGAAAAATATGATGCAGAATATATTATTGATTATAAAAATGGAGAGTTTGTATTTTCAATAATGATGTAGGCGGGTAAAAACCAGATGTGTGAGGGCATCTGGTTTTTTGCCATGTATGAATAAGACAATAATTAAATAATAAATATAGAAAAGTCTGATATTGTTTTAATTAGATAAATTATAAAAGCCCGCACACCTCAAATATTTCTTCAAGACGTGTCCTGTAGTTATGGAACTGCTGCACCTTTTTGTGGCCATTTTCTGCGATGGCCCATCTTTCGTCATCGTGCTTTAAGTAGTAGTCACATTTGTTTATAAGGTCATCTTTAGACTCAAAGTAAACATAGTCAACATCAGGAGTAAAGTGGTTGAGAAAGTCCGCCTGGAAGTTAGTCATAAGGAAACCACCAGCTCCCATAATATCCATACAGCGAAGAGGGATACCATTTTTGATGCTTCTAAGTGTTATATTGAGATTGATTTTGCTGCATTTAAATACATATGGCATATTGTCATAGAAGTCAATAGCGCCTTGATTGATGACGTGTGGCATATCAGGTGTTTTATTGTGTGTATATAACTTAGTTGTAAAATGTTCTGATACCGCCGATAGTAGTGCGGTACGCTCATTTTGAGCTACTTTTCTTGCAAGGAAATAATTGGCATATGTATATGCAGGAGATTCTATGCCATCTGCGTTTGGGGTGTATGGTTCAACACGCATAAGCTCTCCAAGAATTCTGTTTGTATCAGGTGTGCCTGAGAGCATATCCTCAAGAAAGTTCATTCCATATACATTCTGCTGTGCAGCTATTATGGCGTCAAGGTAGCCCCTTGCCCATGGTGCAAGCTTGTCGTATATTCTGTCGTAGAAGTTTCCCTTTTCATTATACATTGAGCCGACAAATGATATGTCACTGTCAAATACATGATGAATATTTTCGTTAAGTGTCAGTTTGTCAAGTCTGTCAGTATTGGCAGCAAGCGGCATATAGTAGACTGTGTCAATTCCGCCATTTTTAAGTTCAAGATATTGTGCGCTGTCGAACAGGAAAATGTGATTGCAGGGGTTGGTAATTGTGTATGAGTAAAGAGTCATAAGCGGGCTGTCATATACCCATGCAATATAAGGAATATTATGTCGGTTGCAGCATTTGGATACAACAACGCTGTAATTAAATGTAAATACAGCATCATAGTTACATTTGCTAATAGCCTTATCAAATAACTGGTCAAATTCATCGCTGGTTCGTTCTAATATAAGTGGAGTTGATATAACTGTAAGCTTGTGTCCCATAGTGGGAAGTATCTCTTTTAAGTCCTCAACCCCAAAGTGTTTGTTCTCAAATTCAAGAATGTTCATATGTTTATGTGGTATATCCTTTCTGCTTATAGTATTATTATAAAATGTTAAATATGTTTAATGATTTTAATATTGTTATACTGCACTCATAAATGTATGGTTAAAATATCCTTTGTCAATAATATCCGGCTATTTTAGATATTATAATTTACTTAGAAATTAATAAATATATAAAGAAATTGCAGTTATGTTTTTAAAAATGGATTGCAGATGTTATATTAATTATATCAAATAAGTATATTAAAAATTGTAATGAAATTAACATTACTTCACAGCCGGAAACGCCATATCTATCATTTGGATAAGCCGTGTATCATATGTATGAAATTTTTTTACTGTTTCATATCCGTGGGCGGCAATTTCCATTCGTTCGTCATCATGCTTTAAGTAATAGTCACATTTGTACTTAAGGTCTTCCATACTTTCATAGGCGACAAGGTCTTTTCCTAATTCAAAGAATTCGGGAAGTTCAGCCTGATAGTTGGTTATGAGAAAACCACCGCAGCCGAGCACGTCAAATATACGTAGTGAAAGTCCAGAGCGGATGGACTTTGCGGTAATATTCAGGTTGATTTTGCTGTTGTTAAATATAATAGGCATTTCTTCAAGTGATTTTGCAAAGCCTCTGTTGTGTATGTGAGGCATGGAAGAAGTATCGCTTCCGGTATATATATCAACATTGAAAAAATCGGACAACATTTTAAGTATTCTTAACCTTTCCTGTTCGGCAACTTTGACACTTATATAATGTTGTGCAACAAGTGCCCTGTTGTTGCAGCGGGAACCTTCTGGAAATACATATGTGCCAAGATTTTCTTTTAGAAATCTATCGGCGAATTCATCGGATATGACATCTTCTATGAAGTTGTAACCATATATTTTAAGCTGTGCTTCGATAAGTCCATTGACGTATCCAGTGTCATATTCGTTAAGTTTTATTTTGTTGAAATCGCATTTTTCCTGATAAGTTGAACCGATAAATGATATGTCGCTTTGAAAATGCTTACGCTCACTGGCAGTTGCTTCATTTATAACTTTATCTGTTCGTGTAACATTGGTTGCAAGAGGAACGTGAAAAACATGTCCCGGATTGTAAGGCGCGAATTCTTTATAAAGCAGTTTGTCAAAAAGAAATACACGGTTGCAAGGGTTTGACAGTGATTTTGAATATAATTCAAGAACAGGGCTGTCAACGATAAGGCTTATATAAACAATTCTTGCAATGTTACACACATCTGAAAGCCATGGGAAGAAATTGATGGAAAATACAAATGAATAGCCGCCATCTAAAATGTCTTTGGAAGTATGAGCTACACATTCGGATGGTGTGAGATTTTTGTTGAACATTTCCATACACTCTTCGTGGACTTCAAGCCCCAGTCTTTTAAAGGAATCTATTACGTCAGGCTCACAGATACTGCCGTAACGGTATATATATATTTTCATATGAATAATTGAAACTGACATGTTAAACATAAACTATACAATATAGAACTGCTGTAAATATGCTGTGTTTATATATTGGATACATATATAAATATGTCTGCTGCGTCAGCTTCATCTCCTTTCCAATTCTGTCATAAATAGGTGTTTGCGAAGTTCTACAGGTCGTGTGAATTCTAATTCCTTTAAGCTTATATTTTGCAATTCTCTTCACTGAAATAGAAACTGTTATATCTATTTTGCCTGAATTCAAAGCCTAAAATATCAAGGGGGGGTGGCTTATTTTTATACAAAATATATAAATTGTGTTCAATACATTTCGCAATTACCTATCTGTCATAAGTAATATAATGTAAGTGCTGAAAAACACTTTTAATACCTATATCATAATATAAATGTATTTATATTATAAAGCAATATTGAATGTTTTGTGACAAATATGTATGTGAAATTTCTCTCCACAATAATATAATGAAACAACAGAATTATAAAATTTTTTAATATTTATTTTTAAATATTTATTTTTGAGGGAATATTATAATTAGGCTTGTATAAAATCAATTATTAACTTACAATAATGCTAGTTTATAAAAACAGAGATGACATTATAGGATGTATTTTATCATAAGAGGAGGTAAGGTGTACAGAGTATGGAAAAGCTTAATTCATTTTATAAAATGCTTAAAGATAATGCAGAGAAGTATCCGGATAAGGAAGCAATCGTGTATGATACGATGACGATAACTTATAGTAAACTTTTTGAGGATGTATGCAGGAAGGCGCTTCATCTTATGAGGTTTGAGGGCAGCAGGATTGCCTTATATGGTCCGGCTTCTTACAGATGGATAGTTAATATGTTTGGTACAATTCTTGCGGGTAAGGATGTTATGCTTGTCGACTTTTTCCTTCCACAGAACACAAGAAATGCTATTCTTGAAAAGGTTGGTGTCGATTATGTGCTCACTTCTACAAACCAGTATATTCTTGCAAATAGTGATGCAATTATGATACCGGGTGCTGATAAGGATGATGTTGATGGTCTTGTATATGAGGCTGACAGCGTTAATGAGGGCAATATACTTATGCTCACAGCAGTTCCACAGGAGTGTGATAAGGCGGTCGTGCTGACAGTTGCCAATATTCTTAATACTGTAAATGAGCTTAATGAGTACTGCATATGTGAACCGGATGATAAGGTGCTTGCACAGATTGCGCTTCATCATATATTTGGATATATATACAGCCTTATACTACCGCTTCATAATGGTGCGTGCGTGTGCATAGGAAGAGGCTTAAGACATATAGATGCGGACACGTATTATTATAATCCTACTATTCTTCCGGGCTCACCTTCGATGGTTGATTACTTAAAGAGGATAAAGGCATTTAACAGCCAGTTAAAAACTATTATTATTGGTGGTGCAAGTTGTCCGTTCAGACTGTTTGAGGCTCTTAAGGACAGGGACTTAAAGGTATATAATGTCTATGGAATGACGGAGACATCAGGCTGTATAGGTATAAATGATACGATGGATGGAACATACAGGCTTTTTGATGAATCACGGGTTACAATAGCTCAAGATGGAGAAATTCTTATCAGCGGAGACTGTGTTATGAAGGGTTATGATAAGGATGAGGAATATACAAAGCGTGTTGTAAGGGATGGAAAGTATCACACAGGCGACCTTGGAAGAATTAATGAAAGGGGACGTCTGGTGCTTCTTCTTCGTAATCCTGAGATTATTCTTCTTCCTACAGGAGAGAAGATAAGCCGTACAGTTACTATAAGGGAGATTACAGCGCTTGACGGAGTGGCAGAAAGTTATGTTACACTTCACGATGACAAGCTTACAGCGATAATAGTTCCTATTGATAAGGAAGCAAGGGAAGACAGATTTGTAAGACTTATCAACAGATATAATGAAAGAAAAGGCTTCAGATGGGAAATCCAGAAGATAAAGTTTGTAAGGGAGCCGCTTCCAAGACTTGCCAATGGTGATATAGATACAGAAGCAATAGATGACCTGCTTGAAGACAAATGACATGCGAATGTAGAAAAGATAAAATTATATTAAAAATAAAAGCATAAAGAAAAGAAGCTGTAACCGTTATACAATGTACAACAAGAACAGGGGTTAAGTATATGTGCGATGTACCGATATACTTATTATAGGCTATTAGTCAGATGGTGCAGGCAGCATGGCTGTGTCTGCATTTTCTGAATTATATTACAAAGTTTACAGGATGAGAGGTAATTATCATGGAGGATATGAAAAAGCAGCAGTTAGAAGTATTAGAAGAGGCTAAGGATTATTGCCAGAAGGTACTTCATTGCATAGATACTGTTATTCCAGAGCTTAAGGGAGATAAGAAGGATGATACTGATGAGTATCTCAGAATGACAGTTGATGCTGTTAACAATACATTAGAGATGTATAACGCAACACGTTCACTTGTTCAGGAACATTCTGATATAGATGAGGCAGAGGTTAATGCGGCTGTAAGTACACTTGGTACAGCACTTAAGAGTGGTGTAGATGATGCCAAGGCAGATGCGCTTGATGGTATGAAGAAGTTCATACAGGCTTATGGTGAGGCAGCTAAGAATATCACTGCTGCGTAACTATGTATGTAATGATGGTTTATGTTTGTCTTTTGTGTCTTTTTATTCCGTTTTATGTATTAGGCGGTGCTAAAAGTCAAAAGTCTTTTGAGCATTACATAATAATATGATAATAACCAAAAAGGCTTGGTGCTTTACTGTGATTGGTAAAGTGCCAGGCCTTTTTTATTATCAATTAAATATATCCATTAAACATCATTCCTGTATAAGCTGAAAGGTTATACGGGTCATTATATGTACGTGTAGGGTTCTTGTAAGCAATAATCTTGTTATTTACATAATCCATAGGATTAAGTGCTATATTTTCTGCCTTTGTTTTGATAGAATCCTTGAAGGAATTAAGACTTTCAAAGATACTGCTTAACTGATTGCTCTCGGCAGCTTTGCTTATTACTTCCCTGTTCGTGCTTATAGTTCCGTCTTTGTTAAGTGTAAGTCCGTTGTTCTCAAGCTGGTTCTTGTGAGAGCGTGCTATCGCGGTTATTTCCTTATATAAACGCTCTGTTCCCTGAAACTTGCTGTTATCCTTATCGCCAGCCACTGATATAAGGTTATTATATCCTGACACAAGTTCGCTGATACTTTCGGCTATTGAGTCGGCATCCGCTTTAAGGCTTATAGTCACCGGCTTGTCGGTAGTATCAGAAAGCTCAAGTGCATATGACTTATTGATAGTAATAGAGTTGCTCATTGAAGCTCGTTCTTCATCATTCACATCAAATATGGCATTGGATGGGTACTGTGAAACTCTGTCCAATCCAAGAGTATTAATGAGTGAAGCATTTCTTGCGACAAAAGCGTTATTATCAATGCTTTTAGTATCACTCAAATAACTGTCGTCAGATGAGTTGTTGTTAGATAAGCTGCTTGGCTCAATCTTAAATATAACAGGTTCTGAACCGCTGATACCGGTCGCTTCTGACTCTATGTTAATAGCTGTATTGCCAAGATTATCTTCCTTAATGTTGGCAGTAAGTCCGATATTGGAACGGTTGATAAGCCTTGCAAGCTTGTTCTGTATGTTGTTGACAGTTTCATTATTCTCTACAGCAAACTGGAACTCATAAGTTACATTATTAATAGACAGGTCGAAAGAATAATCGCCCAGCTGTATCATCTTAGAACGAGGCTGTAAGTAATTACCTGTATTAATCTGTGTTGAAGCTAACTGCTTAACATCAATGTCAAATGTCTCATCATCGGCAGCAAGACTTGAATCACCAATATAACTTGCAGATACAACATCCGGGTCGCTTGAAACGGCTGACTTCTTAAATGTCATCTCGCCGCTTGAGCTGTCAGATAAATCCTGTGTTATATTCTCGAGGGCACGCGCATTTTCTTTTAAATCAATGGCATACTTCTGCGCAGCACTTGATAAGTCAAGCTTGTATACAGGAGTCTGGCTGTTAATCTTGACTACCTTGCTGTATGTGTTTTTAAGCTGTGATTTGGTATGGGTATCATACTTTGAATTCGTTCTATGTCCGTACTGGGACAGGTAGTAGCTATATACACTACTGATCATAACAGTCACCTCCTTGTCTGTATAATCAATCTGTACAATTATCTATTGTAGGTATGTGAAGTGCATCACATAATATTTATCGGCATATGCAAGACAGCGCATAATAACAGGAAGTCCATTTCCTGAAATGATATGTGAGCCAAATATATATCAATAATACATCGTGTCCAATAAATGTCTATTCTTATTTTATAAGTATAATGTTGATTTTGCAATCCCTTTATGCTGAAATTTTATAACAAAAATTTGTTGAAGTAATACATAAGAATTGGTTATATTTATGTATTAATGTAAGGGTTACAAAGTCATGCGTGTCTGTGCGATAAGACTTTTGAACTTGTGAACCTTACATCTATTATGATATGAGGGTCAAAAGGTATTTTGCCCTCATTTATGATTAATCAGATTACTCCATGCTCCGCATTCCCGTAATCTGACTCCACCTCGAAATCCGCTAATTTACTAGCTTCGCATAGTAAATTGCTACTTTCTCGGTGTAGTGCAGGTCACTAAGGTATACATCGAATTGCATGCAAGCATGCATCGATGATACCTTTTGACCCTTTAATCATATTATAAAAAGAAATAAAAGTTATAAAATTAATAATAAATGGGTTGACGAAATGTCTTCATATGTGATATATTAGGCTGGCTATGGAAGCGGTCTTTTTTTTATGCCCTGATTTGACCCAACAGTTCAGAGTGTAGGAAAAAACCAATTGGTGTTAATAACACCTGCAAAATAAATAATTGGAGGTGGAAGTTGTGCGAGTAAAGATAACATTGGCATGTACAGAGTGTAAACAGCGCAATTACAACATGACTAAGGAAAAGAAAGCCCATCCAGACAGAATGGAAACTAAGAAGTATTGCAAGTTCTGTAAGTCACACACATTACACAAGGAAACAAAGTAATTAGTATCAGTGAGGTATTAAGATGAGTGAAGCTGTTAAGACAAAGAAACAGAAAAAGAGCTGGTTCAAGGGACTTAAGGCAGAGTTTTCTAAGATCATTTGGCCAGACCAGAAATCACTTACTAAGGAAACCATCGCTGTATTGGTTGTATCCGTATTATTAGGTGTAATTATTTCAGTTGTGGACTTGATTGTTCGCTTTGGAATTGAATTCATTGTAAAGTAAGGAAAAGGTGATCAGATGGACGAAGCAAAATGGTATGTGGCTCATACTTATTCTGGCTATGAGAATAATGTAAGGGTTAATATCTTAAAGACAGTTGAGAACAGAAATCTTCAGGACCAGATCTTTGATGTGCTTGTTCCCGTTGAAACAGTAGTTGAAGTTAATAACGGCAAGCCAAAGACGGTTGAGAGAAAGATATTCCCGGGTTATGTCTTTGTAAAGATGGTTATGAACGATGACAGCTGGTATGTTGTCAGAAATACCAGAGGTGTAACGGGGTTCGTTGGTCCTGGATCAAAGCCAGTGCCATTATCTCCAGCTGAGGTAAGATCATTCGGCATCGATGATGAGAATGGTTCAGTTGAAGAAACTAAGCCAGTAGTAGAATTTGCTGGTAAGGTTGGTGATCAGATACAGATTCTTTCAGGAGCATGGGAGAATACAGTTGGTCAGATCACAAGCATTAATGAGGGCAAGCAGTGTGTCACTATTAATGTTGAAATGTTCGGCCGTGAAACACCGGTCGAAGTTGACTTCACAGATGTGAAGGTACTGTAATCAAGGTAATGTATTTCCGTTACCTGTGGGAGGCTTAATAGCCGCCATAAACCACATTTATAATTAGGAGGTGCCACAATGGCAAAGAAAGTAACAGGTTATATTAAATTACAGATTCCTGCCGGCAAGGCTACACCAGCTCCACCAGTTGGTCCAGCACTTGGTCAGCATGGTGTTAACATTGTAGAATTTACAAAGCAGTTTAATGCAAAGACAGCAGATCAGGGTGACTTAATCATCCCTGTAGTTATTACAGTTTATGCTGATAGAAGCTTCAGCTTCATCACAAAGACTCCACCTGCTGCAGTTCTTCTTAAGAAGGCTTGCAACATTAAGTCAGGTTCAGGTGTTCCTAACAAGACTAAGGTTGCTACAATCAAGAGAGCTGAAGTTCAGAAGATTGCTGAACTTAAGATGCCAGATCTTAATGCAGCTTCTATCGAAGCAGCTACATCTATGATCGAAGGTACTGCTAAGAGTATGGGTATTGTTGTAGAAGACTAGTTCTTACGTATCCATAAAGACTGTAATTGATTTTATATTAATTACTTTCATTCATTGATTATTAAAGATTTCATAGAAGAACATGCGGAAGATTAATCCTATGATTATCCGGGATTGTTCAATATGTGGGAGGAAAGATAGAATCCTTCCGATAATACCACTAGGAGGTTTATAATGAAAAGAGGAAAGAAATACGTAGAGGCAGCCAAGAATATTGACCGCCAGACATTATATGAAGCAGCTGAAGCAGTTTCTTTAGTAAAGAAGAGCGCAGTTGCAAAGTTCGATGAGACTATCGAAGCTCATATCAGAACAGGTTGTGATGGACGTCACGCTGAGCAGCAGATCAGAGGTGCTGTTGTTCTTCCACACGGAACAGGTAAGACTGTTAAGGTTTTAGTATTTGCTAAGGGCGCTAAGGCTGATGAAGCTGAAGCAGCTGGTGCAGATTTCGTTGGTGGCGAGGAACTTATTCCTAGAATCCAGAACGATAACTGGTTTGATTTCGATGTAGTTGTTGCTACACCTGATATGATGGGCGTTGTTGGTCGTCTCGGACGTGTACTCGGACCTAAGGGCTTAATGCCAAACCCTAAGGCTGGTACAGTTACTATGGACGTAACAAAAGCTGTTAATGATATTAAGGCTGGTAAGATCGAGTACAGACTTGATAAGACTAATATCATTCACGTGCCAATTGGTAAGGCTTCATTCACAGAGGAGCAGTTATCAGACAACTTCCAGGCTATTATGGATGCAATCGTTAAGGCTAAGCCATCTTCACTTAAGGGTCAGTATTTAAAGAGTGTTGTTCTTACAGCAACTATGGGTCCTGGTGTTAAGGTTAGCACAGCTAAGTATGTTGGCTAATATTTTTGTTGTGTGTTGAATAGACTGATATTTAAGTTCGGCATTTTTATGCTGTAATAAATGTTGGTTAAACAGAATTTTATTTTTCAACATATTTTGTGAAAAACGGTTGACAACCTATATATTATGATAGTATACTATCAGCTGTGTGTGGCTTTTCACACATGAAGTGAAAGTGATATTTCACATTTTGCCTAAGACAGCAGGTCCCGAAAGGGTTAAAGGTAATACGCCTACCGAGGACAGACTTATATTTTAAGGTGTACCGGTTTGAAAGCGCAAGCTAATGACTATGTTACATTTTAAGATATGTTTATCAGTTTATTCAGTCCTTCTGTCGTAGCGGCAGGAGGGCTTTTTTGATAGCCTGATACATTGTACGTCTGGGCAGAATATTATCTGGAAACAGATATTAATCTAACAGGAGGTAAATATTCATGGCAAAAGTAGAACTTAAGCAGCCTATCGTAGACGAAATCAAATCATACTTAGAAGGCGCTCAGGGCGTTGTTGTTGTTGATTATCGTGGCTTAACTGTTGAGCAGGATACTCAGCTTCGTAAGCAGTTAAGAGAAGCTGGTGTCGTTTACAAGGTTTATAAGAATACTTTAGTAAAGAGAGCAATCGCAGGTACAGAATTTGAGCCAATGGCAGAAGTTCTTGAAGGACCTAACGCTATTGCAATCTGCAAGGATGATGCTACAGCTCCAGCAAGAGTTTTAGCTAACTTTGCTAAGACAGCAGATGCACTTGAACTTAAGTGTGGTGTTGTTGAAGGTACTTACTACGATGCTACAGGAATCGCAGCTATCGCAAGCATTCCTTCAAGAGATGAACTTCTTGCTAAGTTCCTTGGAAGCATCCAGTCACCTATTACAAACTTTGCTCGTGTTATTAAGCAGATCGCTGAGAAGAACGAAGAGGTTGCATAATTACGCGGCGTAAACAAAGATTTTAGAATATTAAAAGGAGATTATAATAATGACTACACAGGAAATTATCGAAGTTATTAAGGGTTTATCAGTATTAGAATTAAACGATTTAGTTAAAGCATGTGAAGAAGAATTTGGTGTTTCTGCAGCAGCAGGTGTTGTTGTAGCAGCAGGTCCAGCTGGCGCAGCAGCAGAAGAAAAGACAGAGTTCGACGTTGAGCTTACAGAAGCTGGCGCTAACAAGGTTAAGGTTATCAAGGTTGTTCGTGAAATCACAGGTCTTGGCTTAAAGGAAGCTAAGGAAGTTGTTGATGGCGCACCTAAGGTTGTTAAGGAAGCTGCTTCTAAGGAAGAAGCTGAAGAAATCCAGAAGAAGCTTGAAGCTGAAGGCGCTAAGGTTACACTTAAGTAATTATAGCAATATGTTGGAAATCGCTTGATTTTTTAAGATATATTTGGTATATTATGATAAATGTGAAAAAAGTTCCGGTTGTTGTATTGACAATCGGGACTTTTTTTGTTACTATGAATAATGCACTATTATGGTATGGTGTGCATAGTATTTGCACTCATATCTATAATGTAATAAATTAATGTAAAGAAAACTAAGGGGTGAAACGTCAATGGAGAAAAACAGAATACGTCCAGTAAAGTCAGGCAAAGCGATGCGTATGAGTTTCTCAAGACAGAAGGAAGTTCTTGAGATGCCTAACCTTATTGAGGTACAAAAAGATTCTTACCAGTGGTTTTTAAATGAAGGCTTAAAAGAGGTCTTTAACGACATCTCTCCAATTGCAGATTACAACGGTAGACTCAGTCTTGAATTCGTTGATTTTGCATTATGTGAAGAAGAGAGAAAGTACTCTATAGAAGAGTGTAAGGAAAGAGATGCTACATATGCAGCTCCACTCAAGGTACGTGTAAGACTTCATAATAAAGAGAATGAAGATATCAGTGAACATGAAATCTTCATGGGTGACCTTCCTTTGATGACTAAGACCGGTACATTTGTAATTAACGGTGCAGAACGAGTTATAGTCAGCCAGCTGGTGCGTTCACCTGGTATTTACTATGATATACAGAAAGATAAGTATGGTAAGATATTCCTGTACAGTTCTACAGTTATTCCTAACAGAGGTGCATGGTTAGAGTATGAAACAGATGCTAACGATGTTTTCTATGTTAAGGTTGACCGTAACAAGAAGGTTCCTATCACAGTTCTTATAAGAGCTCTTGGCTTCGGAACTAATGCAGAGATTATTGACATATTTGGCGAGGAGCCTAAGCTTCTTGCGACAATGGAGAAGGATACTTCTACTAACTATCAGGAAGGTGTACTTGAACTTTATAAGAAGTTAAGACCAGGAGAACCTTTATCAGTAGATAGTGCTGAAGCACTTATCTCAGGTATGTTCTTCGACCCAAGAAGATATGACCTTGCAAGAGTAGGTCGTTATAAGTTCAATAAGAAGCTTTCTTTCAGAAACAGAATTGCCGGACACGTTCTTGCTGAGGATGTTGTTGATGGCAATGGCGAAGTTATCGCTAAGGCTGGTGACAAGCTCACAAGAGAGACAGCAGATATGATTCAGAACGCTGCTGTTCCTGCTGTATTCTTAAAGGCTGAGTTAAAGTCTTCTGATGGTACAGTTCGTGAAAGAGTAGTTAAGATATTATCTAACCTTTCAGTAGATATTACTAAGTGGGTAGATATTACAGAGGATGAAGCTAAGGAACTTGGTGTAAATGAAGCAGTTTACTATCCAGTTCTTTCACAGATATTAGCTGATAATGAGTCACTTGATGATATCAAGGATGCTATAGAAAAGAATGTGGCTGACCTTATTCCAAAGCATATCACAGTTGAAGATATACTTGCATCTATCAACTATAATATGCATCTTGAGTATGGTATTGGTACTAAGGATGATATCGATCACCTTGGTAACAGACGTATAAGAGCCGTTGGTGAACTTTTACAGAACCAGTTCAGAATCGGTATCTCAAGAATGGAAAGAGTTGTACGTGAAAGAATGTCAACTCAGGATTTAAGCGGTATTTCACCACAGTCACTTATCAATATCAAGCCTGTAACAGCAGCTATCAAGGAATTCTTTGGTAGTTCACAGCTTTCTCAGTTCATGGATCAGAACAATCCATTATCTGAGATTACACATAAGAGACGTCTTTCAGCACTTGGTCCTGGTGGTCTTTCAAGAGACCGTGCAGGTTTCGAGGTTCGAGATGTCCACTATACACATTACGGAAGAATGTGTCCTATCGAGACACCTGAAGGTCCAAATATCGGACTTATCAACTCACTTGCATCATATGCAAGAATTAATGAGTATGGTTTCGTAGAAGCACCTTATCGTATTATTGATAAGACTGATCCTAAGAATCCAAGAGTAACAGATGAAGTGCGTTACTTTACAGCCGATGAGGAAGATGATTACCATGTAGCACAGGCTAATGCCGAGATAGATGAGAACGGATACTTTGTTAAGAATTCAGTATCAGGACGTTTCAGAGAAGAAACATCTGAATTTGATAAGAGTATGATTGACCTTATGGACGTATCTCCTAAGATGGTCTTCTCAGTAGCTACATCTATGATACCTTTCCTTCAGAACGATGACTGTACACGAGCTCTTATGGGTTCTAACATGCAGCGTCAGGCAGTACCTCTTCTTATGACAGAGGCTCCAGTTATCGGTACAGGTATAGAGAATAAGACAGCATGTGACTCAGGTGTGTGTGTTGTTGCAGAAGAAGATGGTGTTGTTCTTTCATCAGAGTCTAACAGAATTCTTGTGAAAGAAACAAGCGGTAAGGTTCATGAGTACAAGCTTACTAAGTTCTCAAGAAGTAACCAGAGTAACTGCTATAACCAGAGACCTATTGTATTCAAGGGTGATGAGGTTAAGGCAGGAGATGTTATCGCTGATGGTCCATCAACATCTAACGGAGAGATAGCTCTTGGTAAGAACCCTCTTATCGGTTTCATGACATGGGAAGGTTACAACTACGAGGATGCTGTTCTTCTTAGTGAAAGATTAGTAAGAGATGATGTATATACATCTATCCATATAGAAGAATATGATACAGAAGCAAGAGATACTAAGTTAGGACCTGAAGAGATTACAAGAGATCTTCCTTCAACAGGTTCTGAGGCAGTTAAGGACCTTGATGAGAACGGTATTATCCGTATCGGTGCTGAGGTAAGAGCTGGTGATATCCTTGTTGGTAAGGTTACTCCTAAGGGAGAAACAGAGCTTACAGCTGAAGAAAGACTCCTTAGAGCTATCTTTGGTGAGAAAGCAAGAGAAGTAAGAGATACTTCACTTAAGGTTCCACATGGTGCTTATGGTATCGTAGTAGGTGTTAAGGTATTTACAAGGGAAAATGGTGATGAATTAGCTCCTGGTGTAAACAAGAATGTCCGTATCTATATCGCACAGAAGAGAAAGATTTCTGTTGGTGATAAGATGGCCGGCCGTCATGGTAACAAGGGTGTCGTTTCAAGAGTACTTCCAGTAGAAGATATGCCATTCCTTCCTAACGGACGTCCACTTGATATCGTGCTTAACCCATTGGGTGTGCCTTCTCGTATGAATATCGGACAGGTCCTTGAAATTCACTTAAGCCTTGCTGCCAAGGTATTAGGCTTTAACGTAGCAACACCTATCTTTGATGGTGCTAACGAGAATGATATTATGGATACACTTGATATGGCTAATGCATATGCTAACCATCCATTTGATGATGAAGAGCTTGCAAAAGAAAAGGCTGATGCAGAGGCTAACGGTGAAGAATATCCAGAAGATATGACAACATTTACAGCTGAATACAAGGATCTCTTAAGAGATGATGTATTCCAGTTCCTTTCAGATAACAGAGATCACAGAGCAGAGTGGAAGGGCGTACCTATCGGAAGAGATGGTAAGGTAAGACTTCGTGACGGTAGAACTGGTGAGTACTTCGATAGTCCTGTTACTATCGGATTCATGCACTACTTAAAGCTCCATCACCTTGTTGATGATAAGATTCATGCACGTTCAACTGGTCCTTACTCACTTGTAACACAGCAGCCACTTGGTGGTAAAGCTCAGTTCGGTGGACAGAGATTCGGTGAAATGGAAGTTTGGGCTCTTGAGGCGTATGGTGCTTCATACACACTTCAGGAAATCCTTACAGTTAAGTCTGATGATGTTGTTGGACGAGTTAAGACATATGAAGCTATTATCAAAGGTGAGAATATCCCTGAACCAGGTATTCCTGAGTCATTCAAGGTTCTTCTTAAGGAACTTCAGTCTCTTGCACTTGATGTAAGAGTTCTTGATCAGGACAATAACGAAGTTCAGCTTCTTGAAAGTTCAGAGTACGAAGTTACAGACTTCAAGAAGGTTCTTGATGATGGTGGTTATAAGAGAAACAGCCGTGATGAGGAAAATGAGTTAAAGAACGCTGGATATCATGCTGAAAAGCAGGGTGATGATGGCGAGGCAACAATGGAAGAACTCGGATCAGAAGATGACGACGATTTCGACTTTGACGATTTCGAGGATGACTTCGATGATTACGGTGATGGAAATAGAGAAGAATAATAGAAGGGAGCACTATAATGGCAGAAGAGATTAAGTCAAATAAGTCAATGAAATTTGATAAAATTCAGATTAAGCTTGCTTCTCCTGAGAGTATTTTAGAGTGGTCTCACGGCGAGGTAACTAAGCCGGAGACTATCAATTACAGAACTTTAAAGCCAGAAAGAGATGGTCTGTTCTGTGAAAGAATATTCGGACCTAGCAAAGACTGGGAGTGTCATTGCGGTAAGTATAAGAAGATTAAGGATAAAGGTATCGTATGTGATAAGTGTGGCGTTGAGGTTACTAAGGCAAGTGTACGTAGAGACCGTATGGGACATATTCACCTTGCAGCTCCAGTTTCACATATCTGGTACTTTAAGGGAATTCCTAGCCGTATGGATCTTATCCTTGATATAGGACCTAAGAATCTTGAAAAGGTTCTTTACTTCGCTTCTTATATCGTAATTGACCCAGGCGAAACAGATATTCCATTCAAGAAAATTCTTACTGAAACAGAGTATAGAGATCTTTACGACCAGTATGGTAACACATTCAGGGTTGGAATGGGTGCTGAAGCTATTTTAGAGCTTCTTAGCAGTGTTAATCTTGAGGAAGAAGTAGCAAAGCTTAAGGAAGAGCTTGCTACTACTACTTCACAGAAGGCTGCAAGACTTATTAAGAGAATAGAAGTTATGGATGCATTCATCGCTGCTGGTACTAAGCCAGAATGGATGATTCTTACAGAAATTCCAGTTATCCCTCCAGACTTAAGACCTATGGTTCAGTTAGAGGGTGGAAGATTTGCAACTTCTGACCTTAATGACCTTTATAGAAGAATTATCAACAGAAACAACCGTCTTGCAAGACTTATGGAACTTGGAGCACCTGAGATTATCGTTCGTAACGAGAAGAGAATGCTTCAGGAGGCTGTTGATGCACTTATAGATAATGGACGTAGAAATGGCCGTCCTGTAACAGGACCTGGTAACAGAGCTCTTAAGTCTTTATCAGACTTGTTAAAGGGTAAGCAGGGACGTTTCAGACAGAACCTTCTTGGTAAGCGAGTTGACTACTCAGGACGTTCAGTTATCGTAGTTGGACCAGAACTTAAGATATATCAGTGTGGTCTTCCTAAGGAAATGGCTATTGAATTATTCAAGCCATTTGTTATGAGAGAATTAGTAAGACGTGGTCTTGCTGAGAATATAAAGAAAGCTAAGAAGAGCGTAGAGCATCTTGAAACAGAAGTATGGGATGTACTTGAAGATGTTATCAAAGAGCATCCAGTTATGCTTAACCGTGCTCCTACACTTCACAGACTTGGTATTCAGGCATTTGAGCCAATCCTTGTAGAAGGTAAAGCTATTAAGCTTCATCCACTTGTTTGTACAGCTTTCAATGCCGATTTCGATGGTGACCAGATGGCCGTGCATCTTCCATTGTCTGTAGAGGCTCAGGCAGAGTGTAGATTCATGCTTCTTTCACCTAACAACTTACTTAAGCCTTCTGATGGTGGTCCTGTTGCCGTTCCTTCTCAGGATATGGTACTTGGTATCTACTATCTTACACAGGAAAGACCTGGTGTTAAGGGTGAGGGCAAGATATTCAAGAGTGTTAATGAAGCACTCTTAGCATATGAGAATGGTGTTATTACACTTCATTCTAAGATTAAAGTTAAGGTATCTAAGAAAAATGCTGATGGAGAAGAGATTTCAGGTGTTGTAGAGTCTACACTTGGACGTTTCATTTTCAATGAAATACTTCCTCAGGACCTTGGATATGTAGACAGAAGCAAGGAAGAAAACTTCTTAAAGCTTGAAGTTGACTTCCATGTAGGTAAGAAGCAGTTAAAGGATATCTTACAGCACGTTATTAATACTCATGGTACAACAAGAACTGCTGAGGTTCTTGATGATATCAAGGCTATGGGTTATAAGTATTCAACAAGAGCAGCCATGACAGTTTCTATATCAGAAATGACTGTGCCTCCAGTTAAGAAGCAGCTTATTGCAGAAGCTGAGCAGAAGGTTGAGAGAATCAACATGAACTACAACAGAGGCCGTTCAACTGATGAAGAAAGATATAAGAACGTTATCAGAGTATGGCAGGAAACAGATAAGACATTGCTTAAGGCACTTCTTGATGGTCTTGATAAGTACAACAACATCTTCATGATGGCCGATTCAGGTGCCCGTGGTTCTAACCAGCAGATTAAGCAGCTTGCAGGTATGCGAGGTCTTATGGCAGATACTTCAGGTCACACTATCGAACTTCCAATCAAGTCAAACTTCCGTGAAGGTCTTGACGTACTGGAATACTTCATTTCAGCTCATGGTGCCCGTAAGGGTCTTTCTGATACAGCGCTTAGAACAGCCGATTCAGGATACCTTACAAGAAGACTTGTTGATGTTTCTCAGGACCTTATCGTCAGAGAGACAGATTGTAGTGTTGGCAAGGCTATACCTGGTATGTATGTTTACTCATTTGTCAATGACAGAGCAACTAACTCAAGTGATGCCAAGGAAGATATTCTTGAGCCATTACAGGAGAGAATTACAGGAAGATATCTTGCTGAAGATATCAAGGACCCAGCTACAGGAGAGATTATCGTTGCAGCTAACCACCTTGTAACTCCTAAGAGAGCAGAAGCTATTATCAAGACAGGTGTTAATCAGGTTAAGATTAGAACAATCCTTACATGCCGTTCACATATCGGTGTTTGTGCTAAGTGTTATGGTTCTAACCTTGCAACAGGCCAGACAGTTCAGATTGGTGAAGCAGTTGGTATTATCGCTGCCCAGTCTATCGGTGAGCCTGGTACACAGCTTACTATGAGAACTTTCCATACTGGTGGTGTTGCCGGTGATAACATTACACAGGGTCTTCCTAGAGTAGAAGAACTTTTCGAGGCAAGAAAGCCAAAGAGTCTTGCTGTCCTTGCAGAGTTCGGTGGAACTGTAAGCTTCTCTAAGACTGAGAAGAAGACAGATATCGTTATTACTGATGATGAGGGTAACTCAAAGGCATATCCTGTATCAAGGGATACACGAGTTAAGGTTCAGGAAGGACAGGTTGTTGCTAAGGGTGAAGAAATCACAGAAGGTTCAGAGAACCCACATGATATCGTAAGAATTCTTGGTGTAAGAGCTGTTCAGGATTATATGCTCCGTGAAGTTCAGAAGGTTTACCGTATTCAGGGTGTTGATATCAATGATAAGCATATCGAACTTATTGTTAGACAGATGCTTAAGAAGATAGTTATTGATTCTGCTGGAGATTCAGAGTTCTTACCTGGTTCACAGGTTGATACTCTTGAGTTCACAGAGGTTAATGAGAAGCTTGAGGAAGAGGGTAAGATGAAGGCTACAGGTACTCCAATTATCCTTGGTATTACAAAGGCTTCACTTGCTTCAACATCATTTATGTCAGCAGCCTCATTCCAGGAAACTACAAAGGTTCTTACTGATGCAGCTATCAATGGAAAGATTGACCCACTTATCGGTCTTAAGGAAAATGTTATCATAGGTAAGCTTATTCCAGCTGGTACTGGTATGAAGAGATATCAGAGTGTAGAGCTTGACACAGCTACAGCTTATGATGATATAGAAGAAGATGAAGTATTAAGCTTCACAGAAGACGGAGAGGAAACTCTTGAATTTACTGAAAATGCAGATGTAGCAGAAACTCTTGACGATGCAGATGACTTCGCTGAGGTTGATGATACAGAGGCAGATGAGAATACAGAGGAGTAATCCTTTGGGTTTTCAATAGTCAGGTTAATATAATTATTTATAATTAGCTATATATAAATGACTGTCACATTAACAAGATTTATATAAAATATAGAATTAATATAAAATTAGCTCTATATTTTGTATGGGTTTTGGCTGGTGTGGCAGTCTTTTTATAAAATAAAGTAAATTTTAAATAAACCCCTTGACGAATTATGAATTAAAATATATACTAATTAAGCGTGCGAAAAGGCGAATGCTTTATTTAGCACGTTGAGATATAGATTGAGCGGACGATTACAGTCAGCTCACGCATTTCTTAGTTATTATACTAAGTGCAACCATTCATTATTCTAATTCCGGGAGGTGAAAAAGGAATGCCAACATTTAACCAGTTAGTAAGACAGGGAAGAAAGTCAACAGTTAAGAAGTCTACAGCACCAGCTCTTCAGAAGGGATATAACTCACTTCAGAAGAAGGCTACAAATGTATCAGCACCACAGAAGAGAGGTGTTTGTACAGCTGTTAAGACAGCAACACCTAAGAAGCCTAACTCAGCTCTTAGAAAGATCGCCAGAGTACGTCTTTCTAATGGAATCGAAGTTACTTCATATATTCCAGGTGAAGGCCACAATCTTCAGGAACATAGCGTTGTTCTTATAAGAGGTGGTAGAGTTAAGGATTTACCAGGTACAAGATATCATATCATCAGAGGTACACTTGATACAGCAGGTGTAGCAAAGAGAAGACAGGCACGTTCTAAGTACGGTGCTAAGAGACCTAAGGATGCTAAATAATTCATAAAGAATTAAGCATCATAAGTCTGTGATTGATTTACAAGGTGAATCAGAATATTTGCAGATTATTGCATACAATAATTTACGAACAATTAAATTAAAAGTGCCGGAGTTAGATTAATCCGAAGGTTGCAGGTTTAAGATATACGGCCCGAACACAATTTAATTTGTGAGTACCTATGAATTAATGAAACGTCGTGATTGTTTACAGACTGGTGAGGTCTTAAGACGTTCATTAGTGCAGACAATAACGACAATACAATGTTAAGGAGGGAAGAACCGTGCCACGTAAAGGACATACTCAGAAAAGAGATGTATTAGCAGATCCTATTTACAATAACAAGGTGGTTACTAAGCTTATCAACAACATTATGCTTGATGGTAAGAGAGGAGTAGCTCAGAAGATTGTATATGGAGCATTTGACAGAGTCGCAGCAAAGACTGAAAGACCTGCTTTAGAAGTATTCGAAGAGGCTATGAACAATATCATGCCAGTTCTCGAAGTAAAGGCAAGACGTATCGGTGGTGCAACATACCAGGTACCTATCGAAGTTAAGCCAGACAGAAGACAGGCTTTAGCTCTTCGTT
>ENA-ORTJ01000033-ORTJ01000033.1-human-gut-metagenome-genome-assembly--contig:-NODE-33-length-110266-cov-9.220931_pt1 | contig 110266 bp, 108 predicted proteins | sample MGYA00242069_ERZ509187 | MGnify/ENA primary metagenome ERZ509187 (study PRJEB26280, sample SAMEA2338779) | human gut metagenome | biome: human gut; feature: human-associated habitat; material: faeces... | reverse complement strand
CCATAATTATAACTTGGTACACGCTATACACTACTATAAACTGTACTCCATTTTAGGAAATCCTAAAATGATCTCATCATAAGCTTCTACGTTTGCATCTTTATCTGCGATGGCTGGACGAATTGTCTTATCACTCATTTCTACACTGCTTCGTGATTTTTTATCCATCCAGTTTAAATCTGCGGTTGTATATGGAATTTCAGGTTTGATCTCGTAGATGTCAGCTCCTGCTGCCTCTGCGATCTTATTGGCTACTTTCTCTGTGACTTTGCTTGCACTAAAATATGCGACTAATTTCTTACTCAAAAGTATCAACTCCTTCTTTGAATTTTGTTTGCTCTATACAAAAAATGTGTAAGATATGTTTTTGATATCTTACACATTGATTATAAGCATTTCTTCTTAATTATGTCTAATACTCATATTGTATCTTTTATTATGCCTTAAAGGCATTTATCTCTTCAATGAATTTATGAACTGCATAAGAATGAGGAATGTTCCTTCTCCATGCGATCACAGTGTTTGCCGTGATCTCTGGATATAGTCTTTTCTGGATCAGGAGATCTTCTCTCCAGTACTGAATCGCAGCTTCAATTGATACTGGATATCCAAGGCCATTTAATGCCATGATCCCTGCATTTGTGCTAAAATTGCTTGTAAATACGATCTTTATCTTGTTAAAATCTGCTCCTAACCAGTTCGCGAGCTCACTTTGTACTCCTAATCGTTCTGGAACGATCAATGGCAGTTTCAAAAGATCATCTTTTGTAATATATTCTTTTTTCGCAAGCGGATCATCTGGTTTCATACTGATAACCCAGTGGTCACTTTCTCTGATCCTGATATAATCAAGGTCCTCTGTGCTGACAGGTTCCATAAAAGCTCCAATATCGACAAGTCCTTTATTCATCATTTCCTGCACAACATCTGCAGTTGCCGTGTGGAGTGCGATCTGGATTCTTGGATATTTTTCCTGAAATATCTTGCAGATCTTTGCGATATGATCGACTGCGTTGAATTCACCACAACCGATCGTAATCGTACCTTCGATCACCTCTTCATTTCCTTTAAATTCCTCGATGATCTTATTTTCAAGGTCGATGATCTCCAGAGCACGACGTTTTAGCAATAATCCTTCTTCGGTCAATGTGATCTTGTGCCCTCCACGATCTAATAATTTCGCTCCTAATTCTTCTTCTAGTGCTGCTAATTGTCTGGAAAGTGTTGGCTGTGTGATATGTAATTGTTTGGAAGCTTTGGTAAAGCTTTGTTCTCTCGCTACGGTTAAAAAATAATGTAGTACTCTTAAATCCATTGCTGTTTATCCTTTGATACTGTCCTTTTTATCTTATCAATCTTTGAATCCTGTCCCTGTTATATCTCTGCATCATCACAAAGATCAGATCAAATCCAGCAGAAATAACGGATGTGATCACAAATACCACAAATGCTCCAAACCATTTTGAGGCAATGATCGGCAGAAAGCTAAATCCTATGATCAACTCATGCCCGACTTCTGACTGACACATTGTCTGGGCAATCTCATGCCAGCTATGTTCTTTAGGTGAGAAATCTTGTGGACGATACGTTGGCATTTTATTTTTCCATCTTTTTATTTTAATCTTTTTATAGAATGCCTTTTCCCATGAATGCAATTGATACCATTGCTTGGTGTAATCGGCTTTATTTTTCATAAGGATCATAACAAGCCATCCGATCAGCAGACGCATCCCAAAATGATATGTGATCGTTCCAAATGTGATCGCCAGCGTAAGGAAAATGCTACTGTTGTTATTTTGATAAATGATCATTGTAACTAATGTAACTAAAATACCTATAGCTGTTATCATTTTCATTACTTTTGGCATCGTTATCTGTTTATCCAATTTCATATCCTTTACACACACTGAAATCTTCTTTGATTCGTTTGATTTTCATTTGCTTTCTCCATTTTTATTCAAATTTTTCTTATTTTTAGTGTATGACAGGAAAGAAAACAAGTCAAGGAAAAGGATCATATCTCACATAGCGCTGCTTCACTATACTCACAATCCTTTAATTTTTCTTCTGGAAGATGACAGATCCTTCGTTCTTTATCTACCAGTCGTTTCACGAAATCTGTTGCTACCTTGTGATCTCATCGACAGCTCCAAATGGTTCATCCATTAAAAGAATGTCTGGAGAGGCTGCTAATGCTCTTGCTATTCCGACTCTTTGCTGCTGTCCTCCGGATAGTTCAGATGGATAACGTTCTTTCATATCTTCATCTAATCCCACGATATCCATCCATTTTGATACGGCTTCTTTTGTCTTGATATTCTCTCCATGGACCAGAATATCTCCCTGATCTGGCGTGATCAATCCATTGACCATTTTCAATGTTGTTGTCTTTCCGCATCCGGAAGATCCGATCATTGTAACAAACTCGCCTTCTTGTATAGAAAGATTTAAATGATCTATGATCGTTTTATTTTCATATGTTTTTGTAATATTTTGAAATTCGATTGCTGTACTCATCATTTCTCTTTTGTTTTAAAAGACCCTTCTCGCTCCAAACGTCAACTGATCCGCAATATTTTTTAGATCAGAATATGTTTTTAGGTGATATTTATCTGCAATCTCTTTTCGCACAACCAGACCATCTTTTTTTAACACCATATTCCATCCGGTTCCTGTGTATTCTGGGTAAATATCAAACTTTCCGCTTTCCATCGCTGACTCGATATTAGATGTTCCACCACCAACCCCTTGTGTCAGTTCTACATTCAGATCTGTATCTTGTTTGATCAATATATTTAACATCTCACCTAAAATATATTGTTCTGTCATTGGCTTTGTTGCAGTTTTCCCTCTTTTTTCCATACGCTTTTCAACAAATCCCAGGATCAGATCCATCACAAGTGCTAACAAAGCGATCACTGCTGTTGCATTTCCAACTCCTGAAAATGGAATCAAAAAACCAAGCATGGAAATGGATGGAATCGTATAAAGAAAATTGATTACTCCTAAAGTTAATTTCGCAGATCTCTCAAATTCACTGATCAAGATTCCAACGACTCCTCCAAGGACGATCGCGATCAAGATCGCAATCAGTGAAATCTCAATATGTTCTACAAATAACTTGATAAACAAAGATTTTTCTGTGCATTCATAGTTATCTCCTTTTGTTGTAATCATTATCATTACATTTAAGAATATAGTAACATTTTAGTGTAATGTCAATAGTTACATCAAAATTTCCTATGAAATAAAAAACAGCAGATTCAAACTTCGATCAGTTTTAAATCTGCTGTTTTTTTTAGATCAATTCATTTTCCAAACAATACTGGTAAATCCCATCCTCTGAAACATCTCCACAAATTTCATCTGCTACTGCTTTCAGATCATCAGATGCATTTCCCATCGCAATTCCATTGCCAACGGCTTTTAACATTTCAATATCGTTATTTCCATCTCCGAACGCCATAGACTGGGACTTTTCTATGCCATAATATTTTAATACCTTCTCAATCCCAATCCCTTTTCCTGCATTGATCGGTATAATATCAACGGCTCGATTCCACCATGCTGTGATCTCTGCTGCTTGGACACCTTTTAGAATATCTTGATATTCTTCTTTCCTTGCACCCATTAGTACTTGATAGACTGTTTCTTTTTTTACTTCTTCAAAATCTTTAGCTACCTCAACTTCTGCATTCCCAAATGCATAATAATCGATCAGATCCTGATCTTTTCCATTGGCGGCCATACGGTCTTTCGTTGCTAGTGCAACTGGTCTTCCTATTTTGACTGCATTATTTACGATCGTTTCAATATCTTTTGATGGAATGCAATTGCGATAGAGAGTTCCTTCATGATCATAGCAATACGAACCATTGTATGTAAGAAATGCATCAAATTCAACTCCATCAAAGTGTGGAACAAGCATTGGTCCCCTTCCAGTTGCCAGACAAAGTTTGATTCCATTTGCCTGTAGTCGTTTTAATGCCTCTAATGTTTTGTCTGAAATCGTATCTTTATCCATAGCGATCAATGTGCCATCAATGTCAAAAAATATGATTTTAATATCTTTCATGTCTTTCTTTTTCCTTTTATGTTTTCTTATAATACAGCTAAATTGTTCTATTTCTGCACAATTTAAGCTAAATATCGAAATGCCTGTATGATATAAGATAAAATTCTGATCATACACTGCTTTTTGCCATCCATTGTACTTTCTGTTACATTTTTACCACTTTGATAACTTCCATCTTTGTTTACTTTCAAAGATTCATTCTTTAATCCATCAAAATCCTCTTCCAGTTGTTTTGTGATTTCTTTTCCTTGTACAACTAACATGGTTTCTGTGTCAACATAAGTACTTCTGCAGTCAAAATTATAAGATCCTACCACCGCAATATCATCATCGATCACCAGTGATTTCCCATGAGTAGAATGTTTGCCCATATATTCATATAATGAAATTCCTGTGTCTAAGATCTTTGAACGATTCTTCCGATAATCTGCAGATGCACAGATATTGTCTCCAGATGCGATTGAATTTAAGATCATAGTCGTATCTGGCACCTGCTGTTTTACCTGCGTGATTCCTTCGTACATTTCTTTGGAAAATACAGCATACGGCGTGTGAATGATAACTTGATTCTTTGCCTGTAACATCAACTGCTTCAGCGTTTCAAATACCACTGGCTCTTTTCCATAGATCGTTGTCGGATTGGTCACGAGTGTCGTCTTCTTTGTTGGAACTGTGATCTTTTGGTAATCATACTCTGGAATCTTTACTTTCTCTGCATGTGATAAGAGTCGTTTGACTGCCTTCTCTTTTTTATTCTTTGAACATGTGTTAAATTTTGTTTTACAGACTTCTAAATTCCAGACTTTTTGAAAATATCTTCTGATCTGTCCAACCGCCCCCTGGTCTTTTGATCCTTGATTTACGATCAAAATTTCTCGGTCCACACCCTTGCTTTTACCTTTGTGTGTTCCAAGAAAATAATCAAACATATTTCTGCCGCCCATCAATAAATATTTGTGATCTGCCACAATATATTTATCATGCAGGCATCCATTGATCGTCCATGGTTTTAAAAGATTTGGTGTGTTGTAAAAGCGGATTTCTACATTCGGCTCGCTGCCAACTGCTGCAAAAATATCCTTTCCAGACATATGAATCGTTCCATAAAGTCCATCAACCAGAATCTTTACTTTAACACCTCGCCTGGAAGCTTTGAGTAATTCTGAAAAGATATCGTCACTGCTGTTTCCTTCTCGAATATCAAAGGTTGATAAAATAATCTCTTTCTTTGCTTTTCGTATCATATCAAGACGCAAATCCAGTGCTTCCTGATTATCACTTACGATCTTTGCTCGGTCTGATCCGTTCTTATCTGCTCTTGAATAAAATGATTCGGTGTGAATCTTGGATTTGTTAGTTTGGCTTACCGATTTCATATGTACAAATGGCACAAGCATTCCAATGATCACATACAAAATAAACAAAATCAGAACAATTCCTGCAATTTTCAATTTCTTCATTGCTATAAAATCCTATTTTAGCTTGGATAAGATCACTTCACATGCAGTGCATGCAGGACAATCACAATATTTTCCTCCAGCTGCTTTGACTTCTTTTGCATGTGCTTCTACTTCTTTTGCTTTCTCTGCTCCGAATACAGCTGCTCCCGCTTCAGATCCTGCAAATCCGATCAATCCGTCGATTGGCATGATATCTTCTTCTAACTCTGCGATATATTTCTTTGTCTCTGCTTCTTCGTTATCTGTCCCAACAGCATCAAGCCATGCGTTAGCTGCATCTTTTGCTTCCTGGCTGCAAGATGGTGCTGCAATTAATTTCTTTGTTTCTTCAATAACTTCATTTAATATCTGTTTTTCCATTTTACATAACTCCTTTTTTGTTGTATTTCTGTATTTTTATTCTAACATATCCAGTAAAGATTTTAAACTTTGGATTTCATAGTCTGGTCTTGGTTTAGGATCATCTGTCTGATCCTGTGGTCTATGAAACCAGATTGTCTTGATTCCTGCATTTTTACCGCCTTGAATATCAGAACTTAAGCTGTCTCCAATGATCACTGTATTTTCTTTTTTTAAATGTGGAATCTGTGCAAAACATTTTTCAAAATATTCAACACTTGGTTTATTATAGCCAATTTCTTCTGAAATAAAAATACCTTGCAGATATTTTTTGATTCCTGAACTTTTTAATCTTCCGGTTGTATTGTTTTGCATGTTTTTACCGATCTGTACAGATAACGTTCCATTTGTTACCACATATATTCTGTATTTCTTTGATAATTGTTCTAAGACCTCTTGGGCTCCTTCGATAAAGTAATGCCCTTGTCCTAGATATATCTGATAGTTACTTGCAACTTTTTCTGGTGATACTTTGATATGAAATTCTTGAAATAAGAGCTTAAATCTGCGAATTTTTACTTCGTCCCTCGTCATTTTCCCTTGTTCTAACAATTTCCATTGAGTAAGATTGATCTTATTATAACGTCTAAGCATCTCATCTGTCACTGAAATTCTTGCATCATCTAATGCTTTCGTAAGTGCATGGGCTTCTGCTTTGTCAAAGTCCAGTAATGTATTATCTAAATCAAATAGTAATGTATCGATCATAACGTTATCTCCTGTTTTTCGTTTATACTGAGATTATATCATTTTTTGACCAATTCTCCTATAAATGATCACTCGGCAGATATTTGGAGATAATTCTCTATATTCTTACCTCTGATAAGTTACATCTCTGACAACCTACTCCTCTGATGAATTACATCAGTATCCCTCTGATACTCTCCTCTGATAATTTGATGTAACAAAAAAGACTCCTGAAACTTTAGAGGTATTCCCTAAAGAGACTTTTACATCTCTTATGGTCGTTTCTCCAAAGTTCCAAGAGTCTTAATTTATGCTTGGACAGTTCACGTAAAATTTATGATATTTTTACGTGAGTTTGATATTACTTACTGGCTGAAAACTTTCTATTCTGTTGAGCATCAACTGGATAGTTTTTTTGCCCTAAAAGTGGATAGAAGTGTTCGCCCTGTAATATGAATTACAATGGATTTTATTTATCTTTTAAAACTGCCTGAGCTGCTGCTAAACGTGCAATTGGTACACGGAATGGTGAGCAAGATACATAATCTAGTCCAGCTCTGTAGCAGAATTCTACAGATGATGGATCTCCACCATGTTCTCCACAGATTCCTAAGTGGATATCTGGACGAGTTGCTTTACCTTTCTTCGCTGCCATCTCGATCAGCTGTCCAACACCTTTCTGGTCTAATTTAGCGAATGGATCAGATTCGTAAATCTTATTATCATAGTAAGAATCTAAGAACTTACCTGCATCATCACGAGAGAATCCAAATGTCATCTGAGTTAAATCATTTGTTCCGAAGGAGAAGAATTCTGCTTCTTCTGCAATCTCATCTGCTAATAATGCTGCACGAGGAATCTCGATCATAGTACCTACTTTGTACTGAATATCAGATTCATAGTAAGCTTTTACTTTCTCAGCTGTCTGTACAACAACCTGTTTTACAAATGCTAACTCTTTCTTCTCTCCTACTAATGGAATCATGATCTCAGGAACGATGTCATATCCCTTTTCCTGTTTTACTTCGATCGCTGCTTCCATTACAGCTCTTGTCTGCATCTTGGCAATCTCTGGATAAGTAACTGCCAGACGGCATCCACGATGTCCCATCATAGGGTTGAATTCATGAAGAGCAGCACGTCTCATATTGATCTCTTCTACTGTAACTCCCATATCTTTGGCAAGAGCTGTAATCTCTTCCATTGTGTTTGGAAGGAACTCATGAAGAGGTGGATCTAAGAAACGGATTGTGACCGGTCTTCCTTCCATAACCTCGTATAAGTCTTTAAAGTCTTTCTTCTGATAAGGAATTAACTGATTTAATGCGATTTCTCTTGCTTCTTTTGTTGTAGAGAGGATCATACGACGAATCTTTGGAATTCTCTCTGCATCAAAGAACATATGCTCTGTACGGCAAAGTCCAATACCCTGTGCTCCGAATTTGACTGCATTCAATGCATCGGCAGGTGTATCTGCATTTGTTCTTACCTGTAATGTACGGATCTCATCGGCCCATGTCATGATACGATCGAAGTTACCACTGATACTTGCAGGTACTGTACGGATCTCTCCAAGATAAATCTTACCTGTAGATCCGTCTAAGGAAATGTAATCTCCTTCTTTAACTGTCTTTCCACCTAATGTGAAAGATTTACCATCTTCAGCAAATTTGATATCTCCACATCCTGCAACACACGCTGTTCCCATACCACGTGCTACAACGGCTGCATGAGATGTCATACCACCACGAGCTGTTAAGATACCTTCTGCTGCATGCATTCCTTCGATATCTTCTGGTGATGTCTCTAAACGAACTAAGATAACTTTTAATCCTGCTTCATGATGCAGTTTTGCCATCTCAGCATCAAAATATACTTTACCAGCTGCTGCTCCAGGAGATGCTGGAAGTGCTTCTCCGATTGGAAGAGCTGCCTTCAGTGCTGCTTCATCAAAGTTTGGATGCAATAACTGATCTAATGCTTTCGCATCGATTCTTGAAACTGCTTCTTCTTTTGTGATCTTTCCTTCATCTACTAATTCGCAGGCGATACGAAGTGCGGCTGGCGCTGTTCTCTTACCATTTCTTGTCTGTAAGAAGTACAGTTTTCCTTCCTGGATCGTAAATTCCATATCCTGCATATCACGATAATGTTCTTCCAATGTATGAGCAATGCTCATAAACTGTTCATAGCATTCTGGTAAGTCTTCTGCCAGTTTTGTGATTGGCTGTGGTGTACGAACACCAGCTACTACGTCTTCACCCTGTGCATTGATCAGGTATTCACCATAGATCTGTTTCTCACCTGTAGATGGGTTTCTTGTAAATGCTACACCTGTTCCTGATGTATCTCCCATATTACCGAATACCATTGTCTGAACGTTAACGGCTGTTCCCCAGTCTCCTGGAATGTCGTTCATTCGGCGATAGTAAATGGCACGTGGGTTGTCCCAAGAGCGGAATACCGCTTTGATCGCTTCAAATAACTGGTCTTTTGGATCCTGAGGGAATTCTTCATTCAGTGCTTTACGATAGATACCTTTGTATCTCTTGATCACTTCCTTCAGATCATCAGCATCTAAGTCTGTATCAAACTTCACACCTTTTTCTGCTTTGATGTCATCTAAGACATCTTCGAATTTTGCTTTATCCACTTCTTTTACAACGTCTGAGAACATCTGGATAAAACGACGATAAGAATCATATGCAAAACGAGGATTTCCTGTCTTCTTGGCAAATCCTTCGACAGCTTCATCATTCAGTCCTAAGTTAAGAATTGTATCCATCATACCCGGCATGGATACTCTTGCTCCGGATCTTACTGATACTAATAGAGGATCTTCAAGGTCTCCGAACTTCTTTCCCTGAATCTCTTCTAAGTCTTTCATTGCTTCGATCACCTGTGATGCTACTTCATCACTGATCTTTCCACCGCAGTCATAATAGTTTGTGCACGCTTCTGTTGTAACTGTGAATCCCTGAGGAATTGGTAGATTAAGTCCTGTCATCTCTGCTAAGTTTGCACCTTTTCCTCCAAGAAGGTTACGCATTTCGGCATTTCCTTCACTAAATTTGTAGACCCATTTTGTTGCCATGTCAATACCTCCTAAAATTAAGTTATGTCACATTCATATGTCATTGAACTTATTGTACCACATATTTCAGATTTTGCAAAACTTTTTTGTGTATTTTACATAATTTTTTTCATTTTTCTCGTTTTTTCATTATAAAAACTGCACATTTACATGATTTTCGATATAATTTACACTGTTATTTTTGTCTTATTTTAACGATTTTTGTGTTTTATTTTTTGTATACAATATATAAAAATCCCAGAGTCTTTTCACTGAAAAGATTCTAGGATTTCATTTTTATATCAAAGTTATTCAGTTTTTTAAGAATGTTTTCTTTTTTTCTCTATCCAAAATTTCTAATTATTTACTAAGACTTCCCATACCTAAAATGGGAAATCTTAGTTATTTATTATGTTAAACAGATTCTCTCCATCCTGTTTGATCACATCTTGATACCAATAAAAACTATCTTTCTTATATCGATCTAATGTAGCGCCCTCTTCTTCTTCGCGATCTACATACACAAATCCATATCGTTTTTGATATCCATTCAGCCAGCTTAACAAATCCGTAAAAGACCATGTACAATATGCAAGCACTTCACAGCCTTCCTCGATGGCTTTTCCTAATTCTTTTAAATGTTCTCTTATATAATCAATTCGATATTCATCATGAATCTTATTATCTTCCGTCTTCTTATCAAATGCTCCAAGTCCATTTTCCGAAATGATGATTGGCAGATCATAACGACTTGTGATCTCACGACAACAATAGCGAAGCCCAACTGGATCAATACTCCAATCCCAGTCTGTTGTCATCAAATATGGATTGGCTGGATTTTTATAAATTCCAGGAACTCCAAGTACCTGCGCAGAACCTTTCACTCCTGTTGTATTCATTGTACCATATGGTGTTACTCCATCCATCGGATTATACTCGCATACACAACTTTGATAATAATTAACTCCCATAAAATCAATCTCTGCCGCTGCTGCCTTTAAAATTTTCTGATCGTCTTTTGTGACAACTGGTGCAAATCCTTTTTTTCTTAAATAATTCATGGCTGCTTTGGGATATCTTCCATATGCATAAACATCCATCCACCAGAAATTCTTCAGTTCATCATAATCATGTTTTGACATAACATTTTCAGGTTTACAATCAAGTGCATAAGATGGTGTATAAGCAAAGCTTGCACCAATCTTTCCTGTTCCGCCCATCTCGCGATATGCCAAAACAGCCTTTGCATGTGCCATAAAGACGTGATGGTTCACTTGATAAAATGTTTTCTGATCGTCAAACTTTCCTGGAGGATGCTGTGCTGTCAGCCATCCAAGTGATGTAAAAATATTTTGTTCATTAAATGTAATCCAGTATTTTACCTTACTTCCATATGCCTTAAATAAAGTCTTAGCATAATTTACATAATCCTCAATGATCTCCTCAGATTCCCATCCTCCATAGAGATCCACTAATGCCTGAGGAAGATCCCAATGGTAGATTGTCACCATTGGTTCAATCCCATATTTTAAACATTCATCAATAATATTTTCATAAAACTCAATTCCTTTGGGATTGACCTCTCCTCTTCCTTCCGGATAGATTCTTGCCCATGAAACAGAAAAACGATAAGTTTTTAATCCCATTTCCGCCATCAACGCGATATCTTCTTTGTAGCGATGATAATGGTCAACTGCAACATCTCCAGTTGTCGCTTTATATGTTTTTCCTGGAATCCTTACAAATTGATCCCAGTTTGTGATCCCTTTTCCATCTTCTCTCCAGCCACCTTCAATCTGATAGGCAGCTGAAGCACTTCCCCACAAAAATCCTTCTGGAAATTTTGTAACTTTCATTTCTTCCATAAATGTTACGCTTCCTTTCTGCTACTGTACACTTAATAATTTACTTTCCTTTGTTACTACTTTATCTTCACATGCTTTGACTTTTGCAAATTGTTCTGTATTGGAAATAATGATCGGTGTTGTTACATCGTATCCATTTGCTTTAATCTTGTCAATATCAAATTCTAGTAAGATATCCCCTTTTTTCATTGTATCTCCAGATTTTTTCTTTGGAGTAAAATATTTTCCTTTTAAATTTACTGTATCGATTCCTACATGTACCAAAAGTTCTACTCCATCTTCACTTACTAATCCTAATGCATGTCCTGTTTCAAAAACAGCATCTACTTTTCCGTCAAATGGTGCATAGACAACTCCTTTTTCAGGAATGACCGCTGCTCCTTTTCCTAAGATTTCTTGCGCAAATGTTGAATCTTTCACTTCTGTTAAAGGAATCACTTTCCCTTCAACTGGACTTGTAATGCTGATCTCATTATCTAATAACTGTGCATTAGATTCTTCTACAAAATCTAAATCATCATCTTCATCTACAATATCTTCAAAGCCAATAATCAGTGTTGCAACAAATGTAACAACTACTGTAACCAAAATTGTGAGTGCTGCAAATAATAATGTCTGTGGTTTTCCTTTTTCTACATACTGAACAATCGTTACGATTGCTGGTGTTGCAATTCCAAAACATTTCATTTGGAAAAATCCACCGACTAATCCACCAACAGCACCACCAATACATGCTCCTAACATTGGTCGTTTTAAACGAAGTGTTACACCATAAAGTGCAGGTTCTGTGATACCAGCAAATAATGCTGAAAACGCAGAAGATCCTGCGATCTGTTTAAAGTCTTTGTTTTTGCTTCGAAGCGCAACTGCAAGGGAGGCTGCACCCTGTGCCATATTAGAACATAATTCTCCGATACAGATAAAGTTCTCATATCCTGTTGTTGCGATCATCCCTAATTTAATCGGTGTAAATGCATGATGCATACCTGCCATAACAACGAATGGATAAACGCCAGCCACAAGACCAATGGCAATAAATCCTAATTTATCATGAATTGCATAAACTACTGTTGATAATCCATTACCGCAAATAGCTCCTAAAGGTCCAAGAATGATCAATGCGATCGGTGCTTCAATTAAAACAACTAACATTGGTTTTAAGAAGTTCTTTGTGACAACTGGCGTGATTTTATCTACAAAACGTTCTACATATCTTAGAGAATATACTGCCAAAATGATTGGGATAACCGAATAAGAATAGGATGCATAAGTTACCGGAATATATTTCAAAAATTTCACAGTCTGTCCTGCAACATGTGCTGTATTCATCAGTGTGATCAAGTTTGGATGTAACATGATCAGTGCAATACTTGCTGCATAATACATATTTGTTCCAAACTTTTTGGATGCTGAAATTGCAATCAGTACTGGCATGAAGAAAAACGCACCATCTCCTATAACACTTAATAACTGATATGTTTGCCCATTTGTGCTTAACACACCGATCATAGGAAGTAATGTAAGCAATACTTTGATCATAGCTGCACCAATGATTGCTGGAATAACAGGTGCCATGATACCTGAAATCGTATCCATCAGCATTGTAAAGATATTTTTCTTTTCATTCGATTTTACTGGTACTTCTTTTACTTCATTAGAAAAATTCCCAAGTTTATTTAGTTCGTTAAATACGTTTCCAACATCATTTCCAATAATGATCTGATATTGTCCGCCCTTTTTCATGATTCCCATAACACCTTTTGTTTTCTTTACTGCTTCATCATCAACGATGGATTCATCTTTTAATGTGAAACGAAGTCTTGTCATACAATGTACCAGATTGATGACATTATCTTTTCCTCCAACTCTTTGAAGGATCTTTTTTGCTGTATTTTCATAATCCATTTTGTTTTCCTCCTTTTTTTCTGGATTTAAAAATTTTCATTTTTCTTTATATAACAAAGACCTGACAATAGATAAAATAATTCCCGGGGTTATTTCATCTATTGTCAGGTCTTGCTTAACTTAATAATAACAAACCTATGATTATTTTGTTTGTTCATCTAAAATTCGTTTGATATGAATTAATAAATATAATTGTTCATCAATTGTTAATTTATAGTTATATTGCTTTTTAATATATTCTGCAATTTTTTTTACTCCTGAAAAAGCATTTTTATTCTGTTCTACCATCACTTTATAAATTTCTTGCATCGTATCTTCATATTCCATATGGTCAAAGACTCTTGCCGCAAAAAACTTTAAATGTGTTAAAAATCTCTCATACGAAATAGATTCTTCATTTAAATCTATCTTAAAATGAATCCTTACAATCTGTAAGACTGTATTGATCAACTCTGTAATCTGATTCACATCGATTATATTCTGTGCATTTAATTCTGCAGACACGATATGCATTGCAATAAATGCAGCTTCATCATCTCCCAAATCCTCTCCTGTCTGTTCTTTAATCCATTCAATCGCATGCATACCAACCTGATATTCCTTTGGATAAAACTTACGAATATCGATTTTCATCATATTCTTTAATGCGATTCCTTCTCGATAACGAGCGACTGCTGAATTGATATGATCCGTCAGTGTCACATATAAGGAATCTCTTATTTCTAATTTTTCTTTTTTTGCCTCTTTTACTACACGATCCGCAATTCCAAGGTATTCTTCCGAAATCTCTTTTACTACTTCCTGTAGTCTCTTGCTTTCTTCTTTATTCTCTAGATGATATGTCTTATCTACCAGAGACTGATCAATATTTTCACCTTTTCTTTTTTTAAATCCAATTCCTGGACCTGTCATGATCAATTCCCTTCCTTGTGAATCTACACTGACAACAGCATTTGTATTCAGAACTCTGATTATTTTCACGTTCATCCTCTCCTCTAATTTTATCTAAGTTTTTCATCATTTTTTGTATCATAGGGGATTCCATCGGAATTTCCTATAACATAAAAAAGACTGCTTAAGACATACTTCTCTTCCTATGTCATAAACAGTCTTGCTTACCATTACGTAATAACAAACTTACTGTCATTATAATATCAAGTAACTTTTTATTTGTCCATTGTTTTTTCTATTTTCGTCATTTATTCCAATTTCACAAACTTTTTTTGTGCATTATGACGAATGTTTCTCGGGAGTTTGACAGTTGAATAAATTAAAAACACTTTGCAGGCTTTATAAATCCTGCAGGATTTTGATTACAGTGAGTTCATCTTCTGTTCTGATGCCAGACTCGAAAGTTCCAACAATCGTCGATTTAACACGCTGGGAAACCGGGCATATATCATTACCCATTCTTTGAAAAAAATGAAGAAAGAAGAAGAATCGTATCAAAGCACATTTTATTTTTTGTATACAATACACAGGGTCATTATTCCTATTGCATCTTTCCGTTCGCTTGTTGATCATTATGCAATTTCCATAACAACAAAAAAGAACATTCCACAAAATATCTCATTTATGAAATGTTCTTTTTTATTTTTAATTCTAATCCGCAATCTTATCGATCGCATTTGTCACAGCATCTATGTTTTTGTGACCATCTAACATCTTTTGTTTATAATCTGGTTCTTCCTGCTTCTCTTCTTTCACACTGATCTCCCAGAATGGTCCCCCTGCATTAGCACCTTCTTTGCCTTGTCGGATTACTTTCTTAAGCGACCACGTCTCAGCTGTTCTGGCTCTGCTTCCTACATCGGCAATCTTTACTTTATCTTTGCCGACCATTCTTGTTAATACAACAAAATGTCCATTCTTTGTGAAATCTCCAGGCCCCATCAGTGCCACGACTGGATGTCCTGCTCTTAATGCTTTCTCTACAGCATCTTTATCCATTCCGAGACCTTTACACTGCATTCCGTATAATTTGGATAATCCTGGAACTACGCTGTGAGAACATCCCTGTCCTGTGTAATACCATCCATGTTTATATGCCTGTTTGCACATCTTTGGAACATCAGCTTTCTTTCCAGTTAAAGAACTGTAGCATACAGCAACTGCGGTTGGTCCGCATCCTGCTGCCTGAATCGTACTTCCGCCGATCTTCTTCCCCGGATAATCTGCCTGATTATAATAAACAACTTTTAATTGCTTGTTCTCTGTCTGCTCTGCAGCCATAACCCCTGCTGTCTGTGTCATCATCATTGCTGCGATTCCCATCGTTGCGATCACTCTGCCAGTCATCTTGTTCAATCTCATAGTACCCTCCAGATAACTTCTGCTTTTGACATAATACATCAGTTATTGATTATAACAGAGGGATATTTGTTAATCAAGTGTTTCAGATGTTAATTTTTTATTAAATATTCTTTATATTTTTATTTGTCTTTAAAAAACTATACGAAAAACTTTCTCTTTTCTAATTAGTCCTATCTCTTTTTTCCTGCTTTCTCCTCCTCGATGATCTTCTGAAATTCTTTCACATCCTTAGCGATCTCACCGCTTAATAACAGCATACAGATCAAGTTTGGAATTGCCATCAACGCATTAGCAATATCTGAGAAATTCCATACAAGTTCTAGTGTCTGCGTTGCTCCCACATATGCTACCAGTGAAAATATAATTCGATAGATCATATTAAATTTATGAGTTCCCATCAAATACTCAAATGCTTTTTCTCCATGATACTCCCATCCAAGGATCGTTGAAAATGCAAATAATACAATTCCGATCGTTACTAAATATGCTCCAACCTTTCCAAGAACTGTTGAAAATGCTGCAATTGTTAATGCTGATCCTATGTACATCTCACCTGTAGCCGGATCGATCTGTCCAAGCATTCCAGAACTTGCGATCGCAAGACCTGTGATCGTACAGACAACGATCGTATCCCAGAAAGTTCCTGTCATATTAATATATGCCTGACGGACTGGATGATCTGTTGTCGCTGCTGCCGCTGTGATCGCTGCAGATCCCATTCCTGCCTCATTTGAAAAACATCCTCTGGCAACTCCATAACGTGCTGCATTCATCATAGATGCTACGATATTTCCACAAAGAGCACCGCCAACTGCTTTGACACTGAATGCCATATGGAAGATCATGGAAAGTCCTGCTGGAAGATTGCTGATGTTTCCTAAGATCACGATAATTCCTGCGATGATATAGAAAATTGCCATTACAGGGACTACGATAGATGATACTTTGGATATCGATTTGATTCCTCCGATAATGATCATTAAAGCTAATACTGTGATCACAGCTCCCACAACCCCTTGTGAGATACCAAATGTCTCATGAACTGCTGTAGAGATTGAGTTTCCCTGCGTCATATTTCCGATTCCAAACGATGCGATCACTGCAAATAATGCAAAAAGCCATCCAAGTACTGCTCCTAGTTTTTTATTTTTGATCGCTTTCTTCATTGTGTACATTGGACCACCAGACATTTCGCCTCGCTCATTGACTTCTCTGTATTTGATCGCTAACATACATTCTGAAAACTTAGAAGATAATCCAAAACAAGCTGAAATCCACATCCAGACCAATGCTCCTGCACCGCCGGAAACCATCGCTGTTGCTACTCCTACGATATTTCCAGTACCAATCGTTGCCGCCAAAGCTGTTGTTAATGCCGAAAATGGAGATACATCTCCTTTCCCTCTGCTTTTTGTTCTGGATTCCTTGCTTAATGTCTTTTTAATTGCCCAAGGAAGATTTCTCCAAGTCAAAAAGTTACAGCGAATCGTCAAAAGGATTCCTGTTCCTACAAGAAGAACTAGCATCACTGGTCCCCATACGAAAGCATCTACATCAGATATGATCTTACTTAACATATTTATCGCTCCTCTCTGATCTGTTTTTTTTATTTTAAATGCAAAAAGGAGCAACGAAAATTCGTTGCTCCTTCAACTTATGAATTCAGTATACGCATATATGACGATTCTGTCAATATTTTATTCTAAAGTCATACCAATGCTCTTCCGATCATCTCACCTTGTTTGATCTTTGTCTCACACTGATTCTTTGTGCGTTCTAATAATTCTTCTCTAATCTCCACTCTATCCTTCTCGAATAATAAAATGATCGTTGATCCACCAAACTGGAAATATCCTTTTTCAATCCCACGTTTCATAGATCCTGCACCATCGTGATTGACAATCTTTCCTACCATCAATGCGCCGACTTCCATCTGGAGTGCATCCCCAAAATGCTTTGTCTTCATCATTGTGTATTCTCTGGTATTCTCTTTATAGATCTTTACATGATCATTAGCAATTGGATTGACCGTATGATAAACTCCTTCTATCCTGTGATTCTCGCTCTTGATCCCATCATCGAAATAACAGTATCTGTGATAATCATCAACCGTTAAACGCAAGATCACTGCATATCCATCTTGAAAATGTCTTGCGATCTTTCGATTTCTGATCAATGAATCCAAAGTGTATCTTGTATTCTTTACAACAAATGATGTATTTTCTTCAATCGGATAAACACTCACTTTACAGTCACATGGACTTCCTAAGATATTTTTGTCTTCCGGAAATGGACGTTTTCCTTCTTTGATCTTTCTTGAGAAGAATTCATTGTATGACTTATAATTCTTTTCCTCATATTCACTCATATCAATGTGATTATTCTTAATAAATCCCTTGATCAGACATTTAGAAATGGGAGAACTTAAGAAAGCTCCCCCTAATTTGGATACCCAAGGTCTGGTCAATATCTTTAAACTAGATCGTCCTGCCATAGTTGTATACATCCAGTTTAACAGACGATCCTGCCCATTCTCTTCTTCATAAATATTCCCATCTCTATCGGCATATCTCATCTACAATTCTCCTATCATCTTACAGTAAGAACATCTTTACTGCGATCAATGCTCCAATAACTACAAATGCAAGCATACATTTCTTATCTGGTTTAAAGACTTTAAAATCAAATACAAATAAGAAAGCAATCACTGCTAACATTGCAACATATATGTATGGAAATTCTTCTGGAAAGAATCTTCGAAGCTGATATACGATCGGAATGATCAGTGCAACCGATGTAATTGGCAGTCCCTGATAATGTTTTCTTCTGGAACTGCTGTGTGCCTGACGCTGTTCTTCTGTAACATTAAAATATGCCAGACGAATAACTCCGCCTAAAACATAACACATATAAATGATCCTTGCATACCATTGGTCCATTCCAAGGCAGTAACCGATCACAACCGGATACACTCCAAAACAGACAAGATCACATAAAGAATCAATCTCGATTCCAAACTTCTTGGCGTCTTCGCTTCTCTTGATCATCTTTGCGATCGTTCCATCATACATATCTGTTAATCCTGAGATCATCAAACATAAAATTGCGATCTTAAAGTTTCCATTGAATGCCTGTGACATTCCAAATACTGCACTGACAACTCCTAAATATGTCAGTATTACAGATGCATTATAAAATCCTATCATACCTTTTTCCCTCTATTCTTTACGCTTTATCGTAACATGTGCGACTCCTGTCATCACTGCACTGATCAATACCAGTGCATAATAACTGATTCCTCGGCTTAACAGCATTGCCGGATATAATAATCCGCCAACAAAAATCTTCTTAAAGATATTTAAAAATAAGCCTTCACTGATTCCCATTCCGCCTGGCAACGGAAGCATATCCACAGAAATTGAAATAACACTCTGTAGAGCAACTACATCAATAAATCCTAATGCAGAAAGTCCCATTGCTCTGTATACAAGATACGTAATTGAAAAATGGATCAGTCTCTGAATCAATGTGACAACGAACATCCGAAAAATAAAGATCCGATGTCCTTGAATGATTGCTGCTGCTTTATGATACTCGATCATAGAATTCTGAAGTTTTTCAAGACGTTCTTCTTTTTTCTTTAAAATATGGAACTTTTCTAATTTCTGAAACAGCCACAGCACGATTTTGGATGCTAACGTTGGCTCAAATACAAGAATCAGCATGAACGCAACACAAAACACATTCAATGCCATTCCAAGGTAAAAGAAGAATGCTGCCTTCCCAATATATTCTGCCACAAGAAAATGACGGAATAAAAAGATCAGTGCTCCTAAAAATACCAGGACAAATTTATATAAAATGGTAACGATCATCAAAATGACGGTTCCCACGGATATGTCAACTTTATCGCGGTTCATGTAGTAAAGCTGCATTGGCTGTCCGCCAGTTGCAGACGGTGTAATACAACTGAAAAAGAAACCTACAAACGAATATTTGACGCAATTTCTCTTCGGCACATCATTGTAATGAAGCAGCCGTAGCATGCGATAAATAATATACGACTCGCAGCACACAAACACAACGATCATAACCAATCCCGCAATATAATATGCAGGTTTTACTGATTTTAGAACTTCCGCCAGCTCAGAAAGTTCCTTTCCTTTCAATACGGCATATGCAGTCAATCCAAATAATGCACAGAAAAAGACTGTATTACCGATGACTTTTTTCTTATTCTTCATCTTTCCTACCCTTTGATCTCCGATAATTTCCCTTTGTATTTCACAGATCTTCTCTCCAAACCAACTTGTTGGTTGATTTTCTCAAACACTTTCCAGAGTCCTTGATACAAATTGGTCTTTCTTGGGCCGCGGTAGGCCTGCGTATGGAATGCCAGCCAGTAAGTTAGTTCGGCTATCGCAATTCCTCCAAACGCATCTATGATATAATGCTGCTTGGTTACCTGCGTGGAAATACAGACTAAAATTGCAAAAACAAGTGAAAATCTCTGATACCACTCTGGAATCTTCTTCTGATGCCTGATCCCAATATAACAAAACCAGCTTACCAGACAGTGAATCGATGGAAATAAGTTTGCCGATTGATCGATCGAATACACAAATCGTAATGCCTGATCCCAAAATCCTGTTCCTGTGATTTCTGGTCTTACCAGTGTTGTTGGCAAAAAGACAAATAAAATCCCACATACGATCCTTGACAGATAATCTGCTGTCAAAAATCTATACATATGTTCTCTACTGATTCTCGCAGTCATAATGTAGTTCACAACCCAAAACACATAACATATCAAATAAATACTTGTAAATTCTGGGAGCACCGGTACCATCCGGTCAAATGCTGTTGTAAAATCATGATGATATAATCCTTTACAAAGCACCATTGTTCCACTGTAAACCAAAGTATTCAGTACTAACGCTGTGATCAGCGGAATGATAGAATACTTCGGAATCCATCTCAGAACATAATCTTTTTTCTGATTCATATGTCTGCTCCTTCCAATGATCTATCCTCTTTCTTTTCTCTCTTATGGTTCTTCCATATATCAAAGAATCATGTCAATTCTGACATGATTCTTGTACTATTATATCTTTTCTCTTTTTAAAAGTAAAGGAAAGCGGTCATATTTAATAGTTTTGTAAGATTTACTCTGCTTTCTTTTTTCTTCTATTGAAGAGTCCATAAATACATGGAACCACTAATAATGTTAGTAAAGTTCCATAAATCAAACCACCGATCGTAACGATCGCCATCGGCTGCATCATCTCGGCACCTTGACCTAAACCAATCGCCATTGTAGATAATCCAAGGATCGTTGTAAGGGCTGTCATCAAGATCGGACGTACACGCATCGTACCTGCTGTCAGGATTGCTTCTTCAAATTCGTATCCCGATTCTCTTAACTGATTGATCGTATCTACCAGCACGATACCATTATTTACAATGATACCGGCAAGCATAACAAATCCGATCATCGCAATTGCACTTAAATCTTTTCCTGTAAGCAACAGTCCTAAAAATCCTCCTGTAAATGCCATTGGAATCGTAAATAAAATGATAAATGGTGATTTCAGTGACTGGAACTGTGCTACCATGATCAGGTACATAAATGCTACAGCCAGTAACAGCATTAATCCAATCTGTCCTGTTGTTTCCTGAATGGATTCCATCTCACCTTTCATTGTGATACTGTATCCTTTCGGTGCATTGTATTTTTTGATCTGCTTTTGTACGGCACTGCTGACTTTTCCTACATTATATCCATCTTTAATTTCTGATGTTACAGTAAGTGTTCTTTCCTGTTGATTTCGATTGATGGAAGACAAGCTGTCACTATTTCTGAATTTCGCAACCTTATCCAGCGTAACTTCTTTTTCTTTTCCACTTACCGTTCCTGTCAATTTCACTTTTTTAAGATCATTTCTTGTCAATGTATTCTTTGCGCTGTTTCCAACATTGACACTGTATTCCTTTTCATTGATCGTGATCGTTGTTGCTTCACTAGCATCTTTTAATTTCTCACTCAACTGCTGATAGATCGTTGCAACTGTAAGTCCATTCTTGACTGCCTTTTTCTTATCTACGACAACATGAATATCTGGTGTTGTCTCTTCACTTCCATTAGATACATTCTGTGTTCCTTTCGTATCCTCAGCGATCTTGGCAATATCTTTTCCGATCGATCTTAATTTATTTAAATCACTTCCTTTGATCTGTATGGAAATTCCGCTTCCACCAAGTGCACTCATATCCATACTAGATTCCTGAACTTCAATCTCACAATCAAATTTCTTTGTTTTCTTTAAGATTTCTTTCTTAATCTCTTTATTTGTATGTTTTTTCTTTTCTTTTAATAAGATATACATACTAGACTGATCTTCATTGGAAGATCCTCCTGATGTCATTGCAGACATTCCTGAAGATCCTGAAGATATCATTCCTGCTACACTGTCAACATCTTTGATTTCTTGTACTTTCTTCATTACCGTATCTGTCATGGATGCAGTTTCTTCCATAGAAGATCCCTGTGGCATCTTGATCGTCATTGTCATCTGTGTACTGTCCATGCTAGGCATTAAGGAGCTTCCGATATTCATTGCTCCAATAATGCTTCCTACAAAGAGTGCTAATGTTACAATGACTACAATAATCTTTCGGTTTAACAGTTTTGTCATGACTTTGCGATATAATTGCTGTAATTTATCAATAAATTTGCTATCTTTTTCTGTAACTTTATTAAGTACACCAGCTGACATCATTGGTACAAATGTTACCGCCACGATCAGACTGGCTACTAAAGAATAACCAATGGTCAATCCCATATCTGTAAAAAGCTGTTTTGTAATTCCAGTTGTAAATACGATTGGCAGGAATACAGAAATTGTTGTTAAAGTAGAGGATGTAATTGCTCCTGCAACCCCTTTTGCTCCTGTGATCGCTGCTTCTTTAACTGGAACCCCTTCTTTTCTTAATCGGTAGATATTCTCAATGACTACGATCGAGTTATCCACAAGCATTCCGACTCCAAGTGCAAGTCCCGACAATGAGATAACATTTAGCGTAATTCCTGTAAAATACATGAGTACCACCGCAAAAATAACACTTAACGGAATAGAGCATGCAATAACGATCGTTGGTCTGATATCTTTTAAGAATAATAGCAAAATAAAGACTGCAAGGATTGCTCCCATTAATAGATTCTGAATCACAGAGCCTGTCACCATATCAATGTATACACCCTGATCCATGATATTTACATAGTGGAATCCTTTATTTTCTTTTGTTAATGTCTTCATCTTCGCTGCAACTTTGTCAGCAACATCTGCTGTCGAATAGTTATTCTGCTTCTGAACCGTTAATACCACACCATTGTTGCCATTTACACGGCAATATGTATCTGCAGAATTATCTACGATCGCCACGTCTGCTACATCACAAAGCTTGATCGGTGGGATTCCTTTAATTCCAAGATCTAATAATTCCATATTGGCAAGATCTTTTTTGTTTGTAACTTTATCTCCAACACGGACTAAATACTGGGTATTACCTTCACTGATGTATCCCGCTGGCATCTCAAAGTTCTGTGCTGTTAACAATGCTTTCACATTTTCAACTGTCAACTTATTCTTGATATTTGCTGCTTCTTTTGCCTGTTCTTTGCTGGAATCAAGCTGGCTCTGACTGGAATTTAGCTGTGCTTCACCTTGTGCAAGTTTAATCTCCCCATCATTCATTTTCTGTGTTGCTGTCGCTGACTGTACATTAAACTGTGTCAATTGGGAATTGATCGTTTTCTTTCCTTTTTTGATCTGTTTTAATGCACTATTTAGTGTTTTTAAATTCTTATCCAATGCCTTAATCGAAGTTTCTGCTGTTGTTTCTTGCTTTTTCAATTCTTCGATCTGGGCTGCAAGCTGCATCTTTGTTGCAGCATCTGGAACCTGTTTTTCCTGTTCTTCCAACTTAGCAATCTGGGTTTTTAATGTCTTTAAAGATGCTTGCAAAGATTGTTTCTGCACTTTCAAGTTTGTGATTGAGCTTGTCACCTGTACTTCTTTCTGTGCAAGGCTTAACTGTCCATCACTTAGAGCCGTCTGGGCTTTAGCAAGCTGAGTATTTGCCTTAGTCCTTTGTGCATCTAACGTATTCTTTCCAGTTTCCATCTGGGCTTTAGCCTGATCAATCTTATTCTGTGCTTCATCAAACTGACCATTTAAAGCTTTCTGTATCTTCTTATTTAATTTGTTGATCTTTTTCTCACTGATGATCGCATTGATCTGTTCTGTCACAAGTCCGGTGCTACTTACGGATGCGACTCCATCAACAGCTTCTAAAGACGGTGCGATCTTATCATTGATCAACTCTGATAACTCAGCACTGCTTAACTTATCAGAATCCATGGCTGTTACCATAACTGGCATCATATCTGGATTTAATTTCATGATCGTTGGATTACCCACTTCATCTGGCCAGTAACCTTTGATCATATCAAGTTTCTCTCTCATATCAAGAGAAACTGCATTCATATCTGTGTCACCTTCAAATTCCAGAATAACCATAGACATATTCTCACTAGAAATTGAGTTTACTTCTTTGATATTTGAAATCGTTGCCATCGACTGTTCAACTGGCTTTGTTACAGTTGTCTCTACAGTCTCTGGAGACGCTCCCTGATACGTTGTCATAACAACCGCATATGGTAGTTCCATGCTTGGCAGCAGGTCTGTTGTCATCTTTGTAAATGATACGATTCCTAAAATGATGACTAATATGACCGCCACAATGACGGTATACGGTTTTTTTACGCTGAATTTTGAAATCATTTTTTACCTTTCTCATATTTCTCTTCTTATTTTTATTTTTCTTTTGATCACTATTTTGAAAACCAAAGTAATTTAATGATATTCCTGTTTCATTTATAAGTCAATCATTTTTTATTGATAATTGTCAATTAACAAATCTGCTCCCATTTTTTAAAGCAAAAAAGAACCAGAATACATCTGCTTTTGTACTCTGGTTCCTCTATCTTCTTAATTCTTATTCTACACTATAGTTTGGTGCTTCTTTTGTGATATGAATGTCATGTGGATGACTTTCTTTTAAGGATGCAGCAGAAATCTTAACGAATTCCCCTGTCTCCTGTAATGTCTTAATATCTTTTGCTCCACAATATCCCATTCCAGAACGAAGACCTCCCATCATCTGGAAGATGGTATCTTCAACAGTTCCTTTATATGCTACACGACCTTCAACACCTTCTGGAACTAATTTCTTAGCATTTGTCTGGAAATAACGGTCTTTACTACCATTCTCCATCGCTGCTAATGATCCCATTCCACGATATACTTTATATTTTCTTCCCTGATATAATTCGAAATCTCCAGGACTTTCATCGCATCCTGCAAGCATGCTTCCTAACATACATACATCTGCTCCGGCTGCGATCGCTTTTGTAAGTTCTCCTGAATATTTGATACCACCATCAGCAATGATTGGGATTCCTGCTTTCTTAGCTTCTTCATACGCACTCATGATCGCTGTGATCTGTGGTACACCGATACCAGCTACGATACGAGTTGTGCAGATAGATCCAGGTCCGATACCGATCTTCACACAGTCAGCTCCAGCTTCGATCAACGCCTTAGCTCCAGCTCCTGTTGCAACGTTACCTGCGATTACCTGAAGATCTGGGAACTTATCTTTGACCATTCTTACCACTCTTAATACATTTGCAGAATGTCCATGTGCAGAGTCAACAACGATAACGTCAACATGAGCATCGACTAATGCCTGAACACGATCTAAAACGTCTGCTGTGATACCAACACCAGCTCCACATAATAATCTTCCCTGATCATCTTTCGCTGCATTTGGATATTTGATCTGTTTCTCAATATCCTTAATTGTGATCAGTCCTTTTAAATTAAAGTCATCATCAACGATTGGTAATTTTTCTTTTCTTGCTCTTCCAAGAATCTGTTTTGCTTCTTCTAATGTGATTCCTTCTTTTGCTGTTACCAGCCCTTCAGAAGTCATAGATTCTTTGATCTTCTTTGAATAATCTGTTTCGAATTTTAAATCACGATTTGTAATAATACCAACGAGCTTTGTACCTTCTGTAATTGGTACACCTGAAATACGATACTTCGCCATTAAATCGTCAGCATCCTGAATGGTATGTTCTGGTGATAATGAAAATGGATCTGTGATAACTCCGTTTTCAGAACGTTTTACCTTATCCACTTCTTCTGCCTGCTCTTCAATTGACATATTCTTATGTATAATTCCGATTCCACCCTGTCTTGCCATTGCGATTGCCATGCGATGTTCTGTAACTGTATCCATGCTGGCACTCATCAGTGGAATGTTTAACTGAATTTTGTTTGTCAATCGTGTGCGTGTATCCACATCATTCGCAATTACTTCCGAATATGCTGGAACTAATAAAACATCATCAAATGTAATCCCTTCACCAATTAACTTACCCATTTTCTTGTTTTCCTCGCTTTCTTGTATTTTAATATCTGATTTGTATTGTTAGATATGGTAACAAATAGTTTCTTTTATGTCAACAGATTATTTTACATTTTTTTTAAAATGTATGGATTATTTTCTGTACATGGTTATAATTATCTGAACATTCAAAAATATAACTATCTGATACTAATTTCTTTTTTGTACAATAAAAGGAATTACTGCTTTCGCAATAACTCCTTTTATATAATTCTGATACCAATCTCTTGATATCTCTTGTAAATTCTATTCTTCTACGATAGAAAGTTTACTTCCAATCGTAAGCTTAGGCATTGGTTTTGCCTCAACACAAATACTTCCAGGAAGACCTGCTTCTTTTGCACCACTGAAGACAACTGTCAGATGTCCCAATGTCTCCAAATTAGACTGGGCAATATCTCCAACGGCAGTGATGAGATATTCTTTCTGATCCACAACCAGTTTATCTCCTTTTTTGATTGTTCCATCCACTTTCTTCTGATCGATGAAATGACAGAAATCTTTTAATGTATCCGGTACATTTTCTCCAAAAAGCACGAACATACCTTCCTCAAAAAAAGCATCTACCTGTTCTCCGAGTTCGATAATCTCAGTCTGAAATACTGCTTTTCCCATCTGGAATCCTCCTTTTATTTTCCCTGTAATTTCTGATCGATTGCTGCAGCTGCTTTCTTTCCTGCTCCCATGGCAAGGATAACTGTTGCTGCTCCAGTTACTGTATCTCCACCTGCGTATACACCATCTTTACTTGTCTCCATTGTTTCTTCATTAACAATGATTCCTCCCCATTTCTGAGTGTCAAGTCCTGGTGTTGTGTGACGGATCAGTGGGTTAGGGCTCTGACCGATCGCAATAATAACTGTATCAACATCAAGATCATAGTTAGATCCTTCGATCGGACGTGGAGAACGTCTTCCTGATGCATCAGGTTCACCTAATTCCTGTTTGATAACTTCCATACTCTTAACCCATCCATTCTCATCTGCTTTGATCGCAGCTGGGTTATTTAAGAATTTAAAAATAATTCCTTCTTCTTTTGCATGATGTAATTCTTCTAAACGTGCTGGTGCTTCTTCTTCGCTACGACGATATACGATGTAAACTTCTTCTGCACCTAATCGTTTTGCTGTTCTGGCAGCATCCATTGCTACGTTACCAGCACCTACAACTGCTACTTTCTTACCAACTTTGACTGGAGTTGGGCATTCTGGGAATTTATATCCTTTCATTAAGTTCACACGAGTTAAGAATTCATTTGCAGAGTATACTCCTAAGTGGTTTTCTCCAGGAATATTTAAAAATCTTGGAAGTCCTGCACCACTTCCTACGAAGACTGCTTTGTATCCATCTTCCATTAATTCATCGATTGTGATAGAACGTCCAACGATAACGTTAGTTTCGATATCTACACCTAACTTCTGAACGCTTTCGATCTCTTTGGCTACCAGATCTTTTGGCAGACGGAATTCTGGAATACCATAGCTTAATACTCCACCTGGTTTATGTAATGCTTCAAACACTGTTACATCATAACCTTTTTTGATCAGTTCTCCCGCACATGTGATACCTGCAGGTCCACATCCGACAACTGCAACTTTCATTCCATTCTTATCAATATTAACTTCTGTTTCTTTGGCATGTGCCATATGCCAGTCAGCGACAAAACGTTCCATACGTCCGATACCAACAGGTTCTCCCTTGATACCGCGGACACATTTACCTTCGCACTGGTTCTCCTGTGGACATACTCGTCCGCAGATTGCTGGTAATGCATTCTCTGTTGTGATCACTTCGTATGCACCTTCAAAATCTCCAGCTGCTACTTTCTCAATAAAAGCTGGAATTGGTACGTTAACCGGACATCCTCCAACACAAGGTTTATTCTTACAGTTTAAGCAACGAGTTGCTTCTTCCATTGCCATCTCTTTTGTATATCCAAGAGCAACTTCTTCAAAGTTCTTATTACGGACATTTGGGTCCTGTTCTGGCATAGGTACCTTCTTAAGACTCATATTTGCCATCGTTTACATCCCCCTTCCAATTCTACACTGATGTTCTTCTTCTTTGAACATACCCTGACGCTGCATACATTCGTCAAAGTCTACTTTAAATCCGTCAAAGTCTGGTCCGTCAACACATGCAAATTTTGTTTCTCCACCAATGTTGACACGGCATCCACCGCACATACCAGTTCCATCGATCATAATTGGATTTAAAGATACCATAGTTGGGATGTCATATTCTTTTGTGATCTTAACCACGTTCTTCATCATGATCAGTGGTCCAATTGCGATAACTTCGTCATATTTCACTCCGGCTTTAATCTGTTCTTCTAATACAGTTGTAACAAAACCTTTTGTTCCAAGACTTCCGTCATCTGTTGCAATATATACATTATCACAAAATTCTTCAAATAATTCCTTAAGAATTACAAATTCTGCACTCTTACCACCGATGATAACATCAACTGGTACTCCCATCTTCGCTAACTTACGAAGTTGTGGATATAAAGGAGCTGCACCTACACCACCGGCTACTCCGATGACACGGTCACATTTGTGTAAAGGAGCTGGCTGACCTAATGGCCCTACGAAATCCTGTACATATTCTCCTTCTTTTTTCTTACTTAATAATTCTGTTGTATATCCAACTACCTGATAAATGATCGTTACAGTCTCTTTCTCACGATCAAAATCTGCAATTGTTAAAGGAACTCTCTCTCCATCTTCATCGACTCTGATAATGATGAATTGTCCTGGTTCACACTTTCTTGCCACATAAGGAGCATGAATCTCCATTAACTCAACAGCCTGGTTGAGTGTCTGTTTCTTGACAATCTTATACACCACGTACACCTCTTTCTTAAAATATCTTCTTTTTATTATACATTGTAATTGTATAATAAGAAAGTATTTTTTGTAAATATTGAATAATAAACATTTTTTGTTTTATCTTCTTATTTTATTATGGCAATCTCTTCTTTATGTAACCATCCGATCAAAAGTCATACAGAATTAATTCCAGCACTTGGACATAAGCCAAAATACGGAAATACAACTCTTGCGACTTTTACACAGGATGGTGAAACTGCCTGGAAATGCACAAATAAGGGTTGTAATGTAATTGGTGTTCATATTTTATACAGACTTTCAAAAGTAACATTAAACAATACGACTGTAACTTACAATGCAAAGGCACAAAAACCTTCTGTGACTGTAACTACAAGAGATGGCAAAAAACTTTCTGCTTCTTATTATATAGTTTCTTATAAAAACAATACTAATATTGGAACTGCTACAGTCACAATTACTTTTAAAAATGGTTATAAAGCAACAACAAAGAAAACTTTCAAAATTGTTGCACCAAAGATAGCAAAAGTTTCCATTTATACTCCAAAAGCTGAGAAAAAGGCTCTGACTGCTAAATGGAAAAAGATTTCCGGAATCAGCGATTATGAAATCATGACTGCTCAGAATGCTAAATTTAGCAAACGTAAAAAAACAATGAAAGCATCAAGTAATGTAACTTCTGTGAAAGTCAATAAGCTTTCAAGCAAAAAAACTTATTATGTAAAAGTCCGTGGCTATAAAAAAGTCGGAACTAAAACATTCTATGGTTCATGGTCGTCTGTTAAAAAGATTAAAGTAAAATAATTTCTATATCTCTGCACAACAAAAATAAGCAGGATCTTAAACCTATTTGATCCTGCTTATTTTTGTTCTTATAAAGCTGCTTCAAAAATACTTACGATATCTTCTTTACTCAATGATACAAAAGATCCAACACATCCATCGGCTGCTTTCTGTGCCATGATATCAAAATGTTCTTTGTCGATTCCAACATCTGATAAAGTCTGTGGAAGTCCCATCTTCTTGAAGAATTCTCTGGTGCATGCGATTCCTTCTTTGGCTGCTGCCATATCATCATCATTTACTACATCCCAGACATTTCTTGCATAGTCCGCAAATTTAGATGCGGTATCGTCATTTAATGCAAAATCCATCCAGTGTGGTGTTAAGATTGCTAATCCTTCTCCATGTGTGATATCGTAGAAAGCACTTAATTCATGTTCCATCGGATGAACACACCAGGAAACTTCCGCTCCGTCAGAAAGAATTCCATTGATCGCCATACTGGCTGTCCACATCAGATTCGCTCTTGCATCATAGTTATCTGGTTCTTCTAATGCGATTGGACCGTATTTAAAGCAATTCTTTAACAGTCCTTCCGCAAATCTTGCCTGAACATCTGCATTCTTTACATTGGTAAAGTAGTTTTCACAAATATGACTGATCATATCTGCTGTTCCTGCTGCTGTCTGTTTCTTTGATACAGAGTAGGTATATTCTGGATCAAGAATTGACATCTTTGGTTTCATATGTTCGCTTGATGTTCCCCATTTTTCATTCTTAGACATATCTGAGATTACCGCAAATGGGTCCATCTCTGATCCTGTCGCTGATAATGTCAATACACTATAGATCGGCAATGCTTTTTTGATCCATCTTGGCGTGATAACAAGATCCCATGGATCTCCATCATAACAGGCTCCTGCTGCTACAACTTTCGCACAGTCAATGACAGATCCACCTCCAATGGCAAGTACCATATCGATGTCATTTTCTTTACAGAGTTTTACACCTTCTCTGACAGATTCAATCTTTGGATTTGGTGCAATTCCTGATAATTCAAAGATTTCGATGTCTTCTTCTTTTAAAATCTTCACGGCTTCATCATAAATTCCTGCTTTTTTGATACTTCCACCGCCATAGCATAACAACACTTTGTTTCCACTTTCTGAAAGCTCATAAAGATGTGAAATCTGTCCTTTTCCAAAATGAATCTTTGTTGGAACAGAATAAGTAAAATTGTTCATAATCTGCCTCCTATCGTATTTTTAGTATATATTTATTATAGCAGATATTTCCTTATTCCTCCATGGTTTTCCTAATGAGTATCATGGAACTGGTTTATATCCCACTCCTTTCTTTACTGAACATTTATCTGTCTGTGTTCCTCTTGGATTATCCTGAAGAAATTTTGGATCAGAGGAAGATCATTCCGATTGTGGATGATTGTGCGAATGTAGAGTATTGGGTGGTTTGGAAGGAGTATCGGTTTTAAGCATAAAAAAGCCCCAGAAATTTTTTCGAATTTCCGGGGATATATTTTAGTCTTTGAGTCGCTTTGCTCCCTGTAGACGTCCACTCAACTACATCATTCCCATTCCAGCTGGAGCTCCTGCTGGCATTGCTGGTGCATCTTCTTTAATATTAGCAACAACAGATTCTGTTGTTAACAGTGTAGATGCTACAGATGTTGCATTCTGTAATGCACTTCTTGTTACTTTAGCTGGGTCAATGATTCCTGCTTCTACCATGTCTACATATTCTCCATGTAATGCATCGAATCCTTTTCCAATTTCTGCTTCTTTTACTTTATTTACGATAACAGCTCCTTCAAGACCTGCATTGACTGCAATCTGGAATAATGGTGCTTCTAAGGCTTTCAGGATGATGTTTGCTCCTGTCTTTTCGTCTCCTTCTAAGTCTGCTACTTTCTCTGCTGCTTTCTTAGATGCGTGAATGTAAGCAGATCCTCCACCGAAGATGATTCCTTCTTCTACTGCGGCTTTTGTTGCTGCTAAGGCATCTTCCAGTCTTAATTTGCTTTCTTTCATTTCTGTTTCTGTTGCTGCTCCAACACGAACAACGGCAACTCCACCAGATAATTTAGCTAATCTTTCCTGTAATTTTTCTTTATCAAATTCAGATGTTGTTTCTTCGATCTGTCCTTTGATCTGTGCGATACGTGCCTGGATCGCATCTTTTTCTCCTTCACCATCTACGATGACTGTATTTTCTTTTTCAACTCTTACAGATTTTGCACGACCTAACTGATCGATTGTTGCATCTTTTAATTCCATTCCGACTTCTTCAGAGATCACTGTACCACCTGTTAAGATAGCGATATCTTCAAGCATTGCTTTTCTTCTGTCTCCATATCCAGGTGCTTTGACTGCACATACAGAGAATGTTCCACGTAATTTGTTTACGATCAGTGTTGTTAATGCTTCACCTTCAACATCTTCTGCGATGATCAGTAATTTCTTACCATTCTGTACAATCTGCTCTAATAATGGAAGGATTTCCTGAATGTTAGAAATCTTCTTGTCTGTGATCAGGATATATGGATCATCTAATTCTGCAACCATTTTCTCCATATCTGTTGAGAAGTATGCGGATAAGTATCCACGATCAAACTGCATACCTTCTACTAAATCTAATTCTGTCTTCATTGTCTTAGATTCTTCAATTGTGATAACTCCGTCGTTAGATACCTTTTCCATAGCATCTGCTACTAATTCTCCAACTTCTTCGTCTGCTGCAGAAATTGCTGCTACTTTCGCGATCTGATCTCTTCCTGTAACTTTGCTGCTCATCTCAGCGATTGCTTCAACGGCTGCTTCTGTAGCTTTTTTCATTCCTTTACGAAGGATGATTGGGTTAGCTCCTGCTGCTAAGTTCTTCATTCCTTCGTTGATCATTGCCTGTGCAAGTACTGTAGCTGTTGTTGTACCATCTCCAGCAACATCATTTGTCTTAGTTGCTACTTCTTTGACAACCTGTGCTCCCATGTTTTCAAATGGGTCTTCTAATTCAATCTCTTTTGCAATTGTTACACCATCATTTGTGATCAGTGGTGTACCAAATGATTTATCTAATACTACGTTACGTCCTTTTGGTCCGATTGTTACTCTTACTGTATCTGCTAACTGATTAACTCCAGCTTCCAGAGCTTTTCTTGCTTCAATTCCGTATTTAATTTCTTTTGCCATGATCTTATTACCTCCGACTAAATGATTCTGCAATAAAATGATTCTGCAATCTGATTATTCTACAACTGCTAAAATATCATTCTGTTTTACAATAATATATTCTTCATCTTCTAATTTCACTTCTGTTCCAGCATATTTAGAATAGATAACTTTCTGTCCTACAGAAACTTCCATCTTTACATCTTCTGTTCCAGGTCCTACTGCGATAACTTCTGCTTCCTGAGGTTTTTCCTGTGTTGCTGTTGTAAGGACGATTCCTGATTTTGTCTTTGTTTCTGCTTCCAACTGTTTTAATACAACTCTATCTCCTAATGGTGTTAACTTCATAATAATATTACCTCCTAAATATATTAGAAAATTGTTTTTATTTTCGATTGTTAGCACTCACTCATATCGAGTGCTAACTCTATGTTCTTAAGTATAACACTGCGTAAAAAAAATGCAACCCCTTTTTTATAATTTTTTTTAAATGAGATTGCATTCTTTTGTATTTGTATTTATTCTTGTATATATTTTTTCGCTTCTTCCCAGCTTTTTTTCGGAATCGTCTGGAAATATACGTGGACGCCTTTTCGAATCATCTGTTGGATAGATTCCATTTCTCTGTCATCGCATGCGATCCTTCTTGCCACAGTTTTTCGTTCCCCTCGAATTCCCATACCTCCAATATTAAGCTGTGTGATCCTGATTCCACATTTCATCAGTTCTTCAAACACTATTGGTGATTCAGCGATCACGATCACTCGTTCCCCGTCAAATGATGGTGGTTCTTTTAACTTTTCAACTGCACGGTCAATTCCATAAACGTGAATGATAAGACCATCTGGTGCCATCTCTTTGATCACCTTGCTTCGAAATTTATCTTTCGCAACGATATCATCAACAATAAGGATTCTGTTTGCACGTACTTCTGGCACCCATAATGTTAAAATCTCTGTATGTATGAGTCTGTCATCGACTCTTGCCAGTACTATTTTCTTCATTTTTCTACCTCCTTATATAATTCACGTACATCCCGTACTGTATCCGGTGCTGCCTTAAGAAGTTCTTTACAGATTTCTTCCGCATGCTTTCCCGAAATTCTTCCCATAATGACTTCCATCATCAATGGAAGATTAATTCCAGTAACGTGGTAAAGATCATACTCTGGCATTAATGAAATAACTGTATTAAACGGACTTCCATAAAAAATATCTGTGAGGATCAGAATCTCTTCTTCCTGTGATGCCTGTTCAATACTTTGTCTGATCTTCTCTTTTAAAGTATCCACAGATTCTTCCGACTCCAGTCCAAATGCTTCCAGGTCTTCCTGTTTCCCTGCGATCATCTGTACTGTATCCACTAGTCCTCTGGCGTAACTTCCATGAGATACCACGATTACCTTCATTTAATTTCCTCTCTTTTTCTCATCCACTGCTCCTGTCTTGAAATCTTTCATAACAGGCTTCGTATATTAGTTTGGTTTATAAGAACTCTTTAAGCTTACGATTCTATTAAATACCATATGTTCTTTAGTAGAATCTTTAGAATCTAAACAGAAATATCCTGTTCTCATAAACTGGAAGCTGTCTCCTTTATCGTACTTCTCTAATTCTGGCTCAACATATGCTTCTTTGATCACAGTTAATGAATTAGGATTTACATTAATACTTCCATCTTCATTATATACGCCTTTTTCTTCATCTACAATGTTTTCATATAGACGAATTTCTGCCTTTTTCGCAGTTTTAGCTGATACCCAGTGGATTGTTCCACGAACTTTTCTTCCATCAGGGCTGTTTCCTCCTCTGGATTCTGGATCATATGTTGCATATACACATGTAACGTTACCATCCTCATCTACATCATATCCTGTACATGTCACAAAATATGCATTCATTAAACGAACTTCATTTCCTACATATAAACGACGATACTTTTTAGGCTTCTCAATTTTGAAGTCTTCACGTTCAATATATAATTCTCTTGAAAATGGTACCTGTCTTGTTCCCATCTCTTCGTTTTCCTGATTATTCGGAACATCTACAAGCTCTCCTTCACCTTCCGGATAATTTGTGATCACAAGTTTGATCGGATCCAAAATAGCTGCCATACGTGGACGTTTTAATTTAAGGTCATCACGAATACAATATTCAAGCATTGCAGAATCCACAGAGCTGTGACTCTTTGCAACTCCCACAAGTTCCATAAATTTTTTGATAGATTCTGGTGTATATCCTCTTCTTCGAAGTGCAGATAAGGATACCAGACGAGGATCATCCCATCCGTCTACGATTCCATCTTCTACTAATTTCTTAATATAACGTTTTCCTGTAACGACATTTGTCAGGTATAATTTTGCAAATTCAATCTGTTTTGGTGGATTTTCAAATTCACATTCATTGACTACCCAGTCATATAATGGTCTGTGGTCTTCAAATTCCAGTGTACAGATAGAATGTGTAACTCCTTCAAATGCATCCTCTAATGGATGAGCAAAATCATACATTGGATAGATACACCATTTGTTACCTGTATTATGATGTTCCATTCTTGCAATACGGTAAAGAATTGGATCTCTCATATTGATGTTTCCAGATGTCATATCAATCTTCGCACGAAGTACTTTGCTTCCGTCTGGATATTTTCCTTCTTTCATTTCACGGAATAACTTTAAGTTTTCTTCTGGTGTACGGTCACGATATGGACTGTTCTTTCCAGGTTCTGTCAATGTTCCGCGATATTCTCTGATCTGTTCTGCACTAAGATCACAGACATATGCTTTTCCTTTCTTGATCAAGAATTCTGCACATTCATACATCTTGTCAAAATAATTTGATGCATAGTAAATATGCTCATGATAGTCTGCACCTAACCATTCTACATCTTCCTTGATGGAATTTACATATTCTTCCTTCTCTTTTGTAGGGTTTGTATCATCAAAACGGAAATGAAAATCTCCGCCATATTCCTGAGCCAGTCCATAATTTAATAAAATAGATTTTGCGTGTCCGATATGAAGATATCCGTTAGGTTCTGGTGGGAATCTTGTGACAACTTTCTTGCAGCGTCCCTCCTCGATATCTTTCTCAATAATCTGTTCTATAAAATTCTTAGAAATCGTTTCTTCCATGTTTTCCTCCATATAGTTTTTTCTATATTGATTATAATGTATCTTGTATATACTTGCAATCAATATATTATATAAGATCTAATGCTTCCATAACATTTGAAACTCCTACGAGTCTCATATCAGTTTCAATCTTAATCTGATCTACATTCGCCTGGGGCAGAATGCATCTCTTAAATCCAAGTTTCTGTGCTTCCTTGATCCTTGCCTCACCACCGGATACTGCACGAACTTCTCCTACCAGACCGACTTCTCCAAAAATGATCGTATCTTCTAAAATTGCTCTGTTCTTGTAACTTGATGCGATCGCCATGATAATTCCAAGATCGATCGCCGGTTCCCCAAGCTTCATTCCTCCTGCAAGGTTTACATAAGCATCACAACCTCCAAGCTGTAATCCAACTCTCTTCTCAAGTACAGCCATCAAAAGGTTCACCCTGTTATAGTCAATTCCCACTGCTGTTCTTCGCGGCATCTGGAAACTTGTTGGTGATACAAGTGCCTGGATTTCAATAAGGATCGGTCTGGTTCCTTCCATAGAGCAGACAACAACTGATCCTGACGCATCAAGCGGTCTTCCATTTAACATTGTCTTTGATGGATTCTCAACTTCAACTAACCCATTGTTGCACATCTCAAATACACCTATCTCATTTGTAGATCCAAAACGGTTCTTTACGCCTCGCAAGATTCTATAGGCTGCTTCTCTCTCTCCTTCAAAATAAAGGACCGTATCCACCATATGTTCCAATGTTCTAGGTCCTGCAACAACCCCTTCTTTGGTCACATGTCCAACAATGAAAACAGCAATATTATTCTCTTTTGCCACTCTCATCATTGCAGCCGTCACTTCTCTTACCTGTGAAACACTTCCTGCTGCCGAAGAAAGATCTTCGCTGTACATCGTCTGAATAGAGTCGATCACTGCAAATTCAGGCTTTGTCTTTAGAATCGCACTGGTGATCGCATCAAGATCTGTTTCACAAAAAAGAAGCATTTCTTCTTCAAATGTTCCAATTCTCTCAGCACGCATCTTGATCTGATGCATCGATTCTTCCCCAGAAATATATAAAACCTTGCGTTTATTATTCGCAAGATTTCTGCATACCTGTAATAACAGCGTTGATTTACCAATTCCAGGATCCCCGCCAACCAATGATAAAGATCCTTTCACGATCCCACCGCCAAGTACTCGGTCAAGTTCTCCGATTCCTGTCGGAATCCTTTCTTCATTCTCAATAGTTACCTCCGATATATTCATAGGAGAGGCAGAAGTCTTTAAAGACTTCGCCCCTCCCTTCTTCGTTTCTGTAACTTTCTCTTCTGTAAAAGTATTCCACTGTTTGCAGGCAGGACATTGTCCCATCCACTTGGAAGACTCATGACCACACTGGCTGCAAAAATAAACTGTTTTTTGTTTCGCCATTGGTACTCCTTACATTACTATTGTTTCTTTACGCGAACAGATGCAGCTGTTCCTTCACTTAATTCAACACTTAAAGTTAATTTACCTCCAAGGTTTGCTTTCATCATTCCTACATTTGTATTATCAATAAAAACTTTATATTCCTGTCCAGCTTCCACTTCTAGTGTAACCTGAACGTCAGATGAAGATTCAATATCAAATGCAACACCATCTGTTGTTGCAACAAAGTTATGTACTGCAGAACCTGGAACAGATTCAAAGATCAGCTGTCCGTTCTTGTCCAGTTTCGTCATTGTCTTAAATGTTTTGATCTTGTAGATATCCCCTTCAAACTGGATATCCCCTTTCTTAGCTTTCTGTGCTAATGTATAGTCACCAAAGCTTAGTGTTCCATTGTCTTCGCTGCGGAATAATTCAGTTACCACTGCCATTGTTTTTTCCTCCTAATATATGTTTCGGTCGTTGTACGTTTATTATAATATATTTTGGTTCTATTTACTAGTTTCCTTTACTGAAAAAGTAAGTTTTTTATCTTTTTTGCCGATTGTCATCGTCTGTCCGTTTGAAAGTGTTCCTTCTAAGATCTTGTCTGCCAGTACATCCTCGATCTCATTCTGGATCACTCTTCTTAGTGGTCTTGCTCCGTAATTCTCATCATATCCTTTATCTGCTAACAGATCCATCGCACTCGATGTGATCTTTAATGTAATCTGATGTTCATTTAGGAGACGTACTTTTAACTCATCGATAAATAACTTCGCGATCTTTTTCACTTCTTCTTTGGTAAGAACTGCAAAAACGATCGTCTCGTCAATTCTGTTTAAAAATTCCGGACGGAAGATCTGTTTTACTTCTTCCATCACACCTTTTTTCATACGTTCATGATTCTTTGCCTTATCTGTGTTATCAACAGAGAATCCAAGATATTTTGGTGCGATGATGCGATTTGCACCTGCATTGGAAGTCATGATGATCACCGTATTCTTAAAATCAACTTTTCGTCCATTGGAATCTGTAATATGTCCATCATCCAGTACCTGAAGCAGAATATTAAATACGTCTGGATGTGCTTTCTCGATCTCATCAAATAAGATCACAGAATACGGATGTCTTCTGATCTGCTCACTTAACTGTCCACCTTCTCCGAATCCTACATATCCTGGAGGTGATCCAATGATCTTTGATACACTGTGCTTCTCCATATATTCAGACATATCTACACGGATCAGATCTTCTTCCCTTCCAAACAAAGCTCTTGCCAGTGTCTTTGAAAGCTCTGTCTTACCAACACCTGTTGGTCCCAGGAATAAGAATGATCCGATCGGACGATTTGGACTCTTAAGTCCAACTCTGCTTCTTTTCACAGCTTTCGCAACGGCTTTGACTGCTTCATCCTGCCCGATCACATATTTGTGGAGTTCTTTTTCAAGATTTCGCAAGCGTTCCATATCACCTTTCGTGAGCTGCGTTACTGGGATCTGTGTCCATAAAGATACAACCTCTGCTGCATCTTCAACTGTTAATTGTGGAATCTCATTTTCCTTCCTTTGTGTTCGTTTCATCTTACGTTCTAACGATTTCTCAAGCTTATTCTTCTGCGCTTTTAAATTCTTAGCTTCCAAAATATCGCCATTAGAAAGTTCTTTCTCAATCTTCTCGATCACTTCTGCAATCGCTTTGCGTTCTTCTTTAAAACTTGCATGACTTCCGACCTGTTCCATTCGTTTTCTTGCACATGCTTCGTCTAGAAGATCTATCGCTTTATCCGGCAGAAAACGATCACTAATATATCGATCAGATAAACCTGCAATTGCTTCTACTACATCTTCCGGCACTAAAATTCTATGATAATCCTCAAATCGGTATTTGATTCCTTTTAAAATCGTAACTGTCTCTTCTACGGTTGGCTCTTTCACTCTGACTGGCTGGAATCTTCGAACTAAAGCTGCATCCTTCTCAAAATACTTTGTATACTCTTCACTTGTTGTCGCACCGATCAGCTGGAAATCTCCTCTTGCCAATGCCGGTTTTAAGATATTGGATGCATCCATAGCTCCTTCAGAACCGCCAGCTCCAATGATCGTATGAATCTCATCAATAAATAAAATGACAGAATCATCCTGTGTTGCTTCTGTAACGATACGTTTCATACGTTCTTCAAATTCACCACGGAATTTGGTTCCTGCGATCACTTTTGTAAGATCTAAGGATAAAATTCTCTTATTCTTAAGGATTCTTGGCATATTGCCGTCTGCAATTCTTTGTGCAAGACCTTCTACAATTGCTGTTTTACCAACTCCCGGATCACCGATCAGACATGGATTGTTCTTTGTCCTTCTGCATAGGACCTGCATCAGACGTTCCATCTCACCTTCACGTCCAATCATCGGATCCAGCTTCCCTGCGGCTGCTTTCTCTGTAAGATCTGTACTGTATTGCTCCAGCATACCTGCTTCTTGATTTTCTTCCTCTCCGCCATAAGAAATTGCATCATTGTATTCATTCTTTGCAGAACGAAAATCTATTCCTGCTGTAACTAAAATATCTGTATAAATACCCTCGCAAGAAATCTTGTGATCTTCTAACAGACGAAAAGCCTCATTATCTCCGTCTTTGATCATTGCCATAAGAATATGTTCTGAGCCTATTGCATCGCATCCATATTTCATTGCAAGTTCCCCTGCAATCTCTAAAAGATATTCTGTCTTTGGTGTATCTTTCACTGTTCTTCTGCGGTCTTTTGGCATCTTTGATTTCTCCTTGACCGCCTCTTCTATTAATTCTCTTGTCACTCCATGCATCTTAAGAACTTCGCTCGCAAGAGATCCATCTGTTCCGTAAAGTCCAAGAAGGATAAAGATACTGCTGACATCCTTAAATCCAAGATATCCTGCAATCTCCCTTCCTTCATTCAATGCTTTGGAGGCATATTTTGTAAATGGTAATCGGTTCATAACTCCTCCTGTTATTACTTTCTGTCTAATTTCTGGTACATGTCATGAACCAGCTGGTTCATCTCATCTTCTGTAACTCCCTTACAGACTGCTTCAGCAACCAGCATTCTTAGATTGTCCTGAATACTAGCCAGCTCCTGCTGCTTTTCCAGAGTTTCAACGCTTATGACTGCACCTTTTCTTCGGTCTAATTTTAAGTATCCTTCTTCTCTTAAAATCGCATAGGCTTTATTTACCGTGTGCATATTCACTCCAAGTACCTGTGCAAGCTGTCGTACAGATGGAAGTGATTCTCCATCAGTAAATTCTTCACATGCGATTCCCATAATGATCTGATTTCTTAACTGTACATAGATTGCCTCGTCACTATTGAAATCAATCTCCAGTATCATTGTGCAACCCTTCTTTCTTCTTTCGAATTTTACAATCTATCTATGATATTTTGTTATACATAGACTATAATATAAAGCACAGTCTGTCAAGAGATTGCATTATGATAAAAAGAAAAAGATGCAGTATCTTTTCACTGCATCTCTTATGGCCTTATCTTTCATTTAAATTTAGAATTCTCTGGTTTGCACTTCCTCGGAATTTTAATGTGATATCTTTCTGGGCTTCAATAAATCGTCCATCTACCAGTATATCAATATAAGATAACATTTCTTCCGTAAATGATGTGTGTACTTTTCCACCCTGCATAAGATCCTTTTCATAAGTATATCCTGTATAACACCAGATATTCTTATCAGGATATATTTCTTTAATTTCTTTTAATAATAAAACCAATTCTTTCTGGTTCTCTGGTTCAAATGGTTCTCCTCCAAGAAGCGAAAATCCTTCGATATAATCTGGTTTTAATAATTCTATGATATGCTCTTTTGTTTCCGGTGTAAATGGCTTTCCATAACAAAAATCCCATGTTTCCTTATTAAAACATCCCAGACAATGGTTTCTGCAGCCTGATACAAATAAACTTACCCTGACTCCTGGTCCATTCGCTATATCACATTTTTTAATCTCTCCGTAGTACATATGATTTCCTCTGTAAATAATTCTTATAAATGAAGTACTCGATCCTTAATCTCTTGTGTACGTCCCTGATTCCAGAACTGTGTTCCGATATATCCGCAGGTACGTCTTGCAACAAACATATGATCTTGATCTGTGTTTCCACAGTTTGGACATTCCCAGATCAGCTTTCCAGATTCATCTTCCTTGATCTGAATTTCCCCGTCATATCCACAACATTCGCAATAATCACTCTTTGTATTCAACTCTGCATACATAATGTTATTATAAATGAATTTCATAACAGATAAAACAGCTGGGATATTATCCTGCATGTTCGGTACTTCAATGTAACTAATTGCTCCACCTGGAGATAATTTCTGGAATTCTGATTCGAATGCAAGTTTGCTGAATGCATCGATTTCTTCTGTTACATGGACATGATAACTGTTTGTGATATAGTTCTTATCTGTGACACCTGGAATAATACCAAAACGTTTCTGTAAACATTTCGCAAACTTATAAGTTGTAGATTCCATTGGTGTTCCGTATACAGAATAGCTGATATTTTCTGCTTCCTTCCATTCGTTACATTTATCATTTAACTTCTGCATAACTTTTAGCGCAAATTCTTTTCCTTCATCGGATGTATGAGATTTTCCTGTCATACGAACACACATCTCATAAAGTCCTGCATATCCAAGAGAAATTGTGGAGTATCCATCATATAATAACTTATCGATCTTCTCACCTTTTTTAAGTCTTGCCAGTGCCCCATGCTGCCAAAGGATCGGTGCAACATCAGATACTGCTCCCTTTAATCTCTCGTGACGGCATCTTAAGGCTTTATGACAAAGTTCAAGTCTTTCTTCTAAGATCTCCCAGAATTTGTCCATGTCTCCGTCAGAACTACATGCCACATCAACTAAGTTGATCGTTACAACCCCCTGATTAAATCTTCCGTAAAACTTGTGACTTCCATCTGCATTTCTCTGAGAATCCTCAACTGTTAAGAAAGATCTGCATCCCATACAAGGATATACATCTCCGTTCTTAAGTTCTCTCATCACTTTCGCAGATATATAATCTGGAACCATACGTTTCGCTGTACATTGTGCAGCTAATTTCGTCAGATACCAGTACTTGGAATCTTCCGTGATATTATCATCATCAAGTACATAAATAAGTTTTGGAAATGCTGGTGTGATCCAAACTCCTTTCTCGTTTTTAACACCTTGAATTCTCTGTTTTAAAACTTCTTCGATCACGAGTGCTAAATCATCTCTTGTCTGTCCTTCCGGCACTTCATCAAGATACATAAAGACTGTGACAAATGGTGCCTGACCATTACATGTCATCAATGTTACTAACTGATACTGGATCGTCTGAATTCCCTGTTTGATCTCATCATAAAGACGCATCTCCGTAATCTTATCGATGATCTCATCATCCATAGATTCTCCAATTGCTTTACGTTCTTTGACAACATTATTACGGAGTTTCTTTCTGCTGATATCTACAAATGGTGCTAAATGTGCCAGTGTAAATGACTGTCCCCCATATTGGTTACTTGCTACCTGTGCCACGATCTGTGTTGTTACATTACATGCTGTAAAAAATGAATGCGGTTTCTCAATCAGCGTCTCGCTGATCACAGTTCCATTCTGAAGCATATCTTCTAAATTGATCAGATCACAATTATGTTCTCTCTGTGCAAAATAATCAGAATCATGAAAATGAATGATTCCTTCTTCATGAGCACGGATGATATCATTTGGTAAAAGGACTCTCTTACTTAAATCCTTGCTGACTTCTCCAGCCATGTAATCTCTCTGTGTGGAATTGATCACTGGATTCTTATTTGAATTTTCCTGATTCACTTCCTCATTAATATTATCAAGAAGAGCAAGAATTCCATCATCAGTTGTATTAGATTTTCTTCTTAATTCTCTCTTAAAACGATATCTTACATACTTCTGGGCAACTTCGTATCCTCTCATCTCCATGATTCCTGTCTCAACCATGTTCTGAATGTCTTCTACATTCACTGCATGTGAAGAACTTTTCACCTGATCCGCAACTTTTTCTGCAATTGCCATGATCTGATATTCGTTCATCTGATGAAGCTTTGACACTTCTTCATTCGCCTTTGTGATCGCATTGATGATCTTATCGATATCAAAGGTTACCTCTTCTCCATTCCGCTTGATAATCTTTGTTTTTACATCACCATTCATAGTTTCTCCCTCTTTTATATAAAATTACAAGATTTTGTGCGTTTCCATTTTCTGGCACAAAATCTTGTTATATTCTTATCATCCGAGACAATATGTTGTGTCACTGCCTATATTATATTACACTCTTTTCACAAAAAAAGAAAGGGGTATTTTTTTATTTTAGAGAATATGAAGGTGTTCAAGAAGAATCTTAAATCCCAAAAGTATCAGTATTATGCCACCTGCAAGCTCTGCCTTTGATTTATATTTTGTTCCAAAAATATTTCCAATCTTTACTCCTGCAAATGAAATCAAAAATGTACAGATTCCGATCATAGATGCTGCGGATACAATATGCACATTTAAAAACGCAAATGTAATTCCTACTGCAAGTGCATCTATACTTGTTGCCACTGCAAGCATAAACATTTCTTTTATTTCAATGGATGCATCTGCATCCTCTTCTTCATCTGACAATGATTCTTTCACCATATTAATTCCAATCAGTCCAAGAAGGATAAATGCAATCCAGTGATCAATTGATGTGATCTGATCTTTAAATTGTGTTCCAAGAAAAAATCCAATGATTGGCATCAATGCCTGAAAGCCTCCAAACCATAAGCCAATAATTACCCCTTTTCCCAAAACTTTTTCTCGCATTGCCAGGCCTTTGCAGATTGAAACAGCAAATGCATCCATCGACAATCCAACAGCCAGTGTTAATAGTGTAAGCAAATCCATAAAATTGTCCTCCATATCGAAAAAAAGACTCACAGACGAAAAACCTACCATAAATTAAGGCTTATCGTCTATGAGTCTCGTTAATTAAGACAGCACCAGATGTTGTCCATCATTGTGTTGATACTGTCACAGATTCTCTGCTAACTACTCCCTCACGGAAATATATAAGATCAATACCGGATGTGCCTCCGGCAAAATATGCCTATGTATCATATCTCAATTGAGAATCTTTGTCAATATCTTTCCTTTACTTTTTGATTACGTTTCTCAAGTTCCAATAAATATTCTTTCACATCAAGTCCGCCTGCATATCCTGTCAGAGAACCATTCATTCCAATCACTCTGTGACATGGAACTACGATCACGATTGGATTTTTATTATTTGCCATACCTACAGCACGGCATCCTTTTGGAATTCCTACACGTTCTGCAATATCTTTGTATGTACAGGTTGTTCCATATGGAATCTCTTGCAATGCCTTCCATACCTTTATCTGAAATTCCGTTCCATAATAAGAAAGTTTCAGATCAAATTTCTTTCTGCGTCCATCAAAATATTGTGACAGCTGAAGGGCTGCTTCTCTGATCAACTCTGTATTCTTCTTCTCGCCTTCTAACTTCTTTATTCCAAAATAAATCCCACAAATTCCATGTCCGTCTTCCTCAATCGTCAGATTCCCGATTGGAAAACGATAATCATAGTAGTACTTCATACGACCATTCCTCCTAAAAATAGGTATACCATATTTTTCCATGGTTGGCAACCACTAACTTGACATGAAGCCATTTGTTGCGTACAATGAGAAGAACTGTATTAAAAAGCAGATGATTATTATATTAATTTTTAGGAGGAATAATAATTGGACCCCAGTACAATATTACAGATTGTCGAAATTATAGTTTTACTTTCGCTTTCCGCTTATTTTTCATCGGCGGAAACTGCATTAACAACGGTAAATCCCCACAGCATGCGTGCTATGGCAGAGGATGGAAATAAAAAAGCTGCATTAGTCTTAAAACTAATCGAGAATCCTAGTCAGATGCTTTCTAGTATTCTGGTTGGAAATAACTTAGTAAATATTTCCCTGACTTCCTTAACAACTACGATCGCAATTCGTATCTTTGGAAGTATGGGAGCCGGAATTGCAACAGCCGTGATCACGATTCTTGTTCTGATCTTTGGTGAAATTACTCCAAAGACTTATGCAACGATCAATAATACAAAAATTGCTTTAAGCTATGCATCCAGTATTTATCTTGTCACAAAGCTATTGACACCAATTGTTTATCTTATCAACAAGCTTTCCACAGGAATTCTTATGATCTTCCATATTGATTCCAAACAGTCCAAACGTATTATGACGGAACGCGAACTTCGTACGATCGTTGATGTCAGTCATGAAGATGGTGTTATTGAAGAAGCTGAAAAAGATATGTTAAATAATGTTTTTGATTTTAAGGAATCCCTTGCTAAGGATATTATGATCCCTCGTATTGATGTAACTTTTGTATCCGTCGATGCTTCTTATGAAGAAGTCCTTGAAATCTTCCGTGAAGCTGGTTACTCAAGACTTCCTGTTTATGAAGGAAGTAAAGATCATGTTGTTGGTATTGTTTATTTCAAAGATGTATACTTCTACCGTAGCCAGCATAGAGGCGAGATTTTCCATTTAAGGGATGTCTTAAGAAAACCATTCTTTACTTATGAAACACAGAAAGTTTCAAGTCTGCTTGCACAGATGAGAGAGAAATCCGTAAGTTTCTCTATTGTTTTAGATGAATATGGCGTAACTGCCGGACTGATCACACTTGAAGATATTGTAGAAGAAATATTCGGAGAACTACGTGATGAATACGATGAATCTGAAGAAGATACATTTAAAGAATTACCCGATGGATCCTATATGGTATCTGCTTCATTGAAGCTTGATGATCTTGATGATCTGCTTCACGTAAACCTTGATTCTGAGGATTATGATTCACTCGGTGGATATATTATCGAATTACTTGATCATTTGCCTTCTGAGGGCGAAATTGCAGAAGATGAACACTTTACTTTCAAAGTTGTATCCGTTGATAAGAACCGTATGGAAACCATCCATATCATTCCAAAAGAAAATTCTAATCATATCTCACAAAACTAGATTTATAAACAGCCAGCAAATATATATTTGCTGGCTGTTTTTAGGGGATTTCATCGAAATTTCCTATGAAATAAGAAATCCTGCACTCCATTGGAATGCAGGATTTCTTCGTATCTTATATTCTATTTGAAATATTCTACTCCAGATTCGAAGATCTTTTGATCTTTCTGTCCATAGATATTGATTCCAACATAACTGTCACGACGTTCTGAATGTCCCATCTTACCAAGAACTCGTCCATCTGGACTTGTGATACCTTCAATCGCATGGTAAGAACCATTTGGATTAAATTCCTCGTTCATTGTAGGATCTCCATTTAAATCAACATACTGTGTTGCTACCTGTCCATTTTTAAACAGTTTCTGGATCACATCTTCGTCTGCTACGAAACGTCCTTCTCCATGGGATACCGGAATGCTAAAGACATCATCTACATTCACATTGTTAAACCATGGTGACAAATTAGATGCAATTCTTGTATAAGCAACTTTAGATACATGACGTCCAATACGGTTTGTAGTAAGAGTTGGAGATTTAGCATTCTGTTCTACGATCTTACCTTCTGGTACAAGACCTAATTTGATCAGAGCCTGGAATCCGTTACAAATACCAAGTACAAGTCCGTCACGATTATCTAATAAATCCATAACTGCTTCTTTTAATTTTTCATTTCTAAATGCTGTTGCAAAGAATTTTGCAGAACCATCTGGTTCATCACCAGCACTGAATCCACCTGGGAACATGATGATCTGTGATTCATTGATCGCTTTTTCAAACACTTCTACTGAATCACGGATTCCCTGTGCATCAAGGTTCTTAAATACTTTTGTAATAACATTTGCTCCAGCACGTTCAAATGCTTTGGCTGAATCATATTCACAGTTTGTTCCTGGGAATACTGGAATAAATACGTTTGGTTTTGCAACCTTGTTCTTACATACGTAAATATTTCCTTTTATGTAATGTCTTGTTGTATCAACGATATTCTGACTTCCTTCAGATTTTGTTGGAAATACTTTCTCTAATGGTTTCTGCCATGTATCAATTGCTTCTTCTAATGTAACCACTTCATCACCGAATACAAATTCATGTTTCTCTGTGATCTCACCGATCAGAAGACCAGGAATTCCTAGTTTATGAATGTCTCTTGTATTCATCTCAACAACAAATGATCCAAACTTAGGATCTGTTAAGTCTTTTAATTCTATTTCTTCATCAAAGATAACACCTAATTTATTACCAAATGCCATCTTAGCGACTGCCTCTAAAGCTCCGCCTCCACCGATCGCATAAGCAGATTTGATTGCTCCATCTTTGATCAGTTTTGTAATGCGTTTATATACTTTCTTCACTTCAGAATAGATTGGCAGATTGTATGCATCTGTTGGGATACAAATACGAACCAGTCTGTTTCCTGCTTTCTTAAGTTCTGGTGTGATAATATCTGTTGTCTTCGCTACATCCACTGCAAATGATACAAGTGTTGGTGGTACATCGATATCATTAAATGTTCCAGACATACTGTCTTTTCCACCAATGGATGCAAGTCCGAATCCCATCTGTGCCTGATATGCACCAAGTAATGCTGCAACTGGCTGTCCCCAGCGAGTCTTGTCTTCTCCAAGACGTTTGAAGTATTCCTGGAATGTCAGGCGAATATTTCTATAGTCTCCACCAGAAGCTACAATCTTAGCAATAGATTCTGTGATCGCATAAACTGCTCCATGGAATGGACTCCATTTAGACAGATATGGATCAAATCCGTAACTCATCATTGTAACAGTATCACATTTTCCCTTAAGAACTGGAAGTTTTGCAATCATTGTCTGAATTGGTGTTAACTGATATTTTCCACCGTATGGCATTGTCACTGATGCTGCTCCAATAGAACTATCAAATCTCTCTACCAGACCCTTCTGTGAACATACATTAAGGTCAGATAATGTATTCTTACATACTTCTTCGAATGTTCCTGTCTCATCCTTACGATTAAAGTAAGATTCTACACGATGAGGAATCTCTACAAATACTTCTGTTTCCTGATGTGCTCCGTTTGTATCAAGGAAAGCTCTTGAGATATTAACGATCTCTTTTCCTCTCCATTTAAGGATCAGTCTTGGATCTTCTGTTACAACTGCAACTTCAACTGCCTCTAAGTTTTCTTCTGCTGAGTATGCAAGGAACTGTTCTACGTCTTTTGGATCTACAACAACTGCCATACGTTCCTGAGATTCAGAAATTGCAAGCTCTGTTCCATCAAGTCCGGCATATTTCTTAGGTACTTTATCAAGATCTACGATCAGACCATCTGCAAGTTCTCCGATTGCTACGGAAACTCCACCTGCACCAAAGTCATTACATTTCTTGATCAGACGGCTGACTTCTTCTCTTCTGAATAATCTCTGGATCTTACGTTCTGTTGGTGGATTACCTTTCTGAACTTCAGCTCCACATGTTTCGATAGATTCTTCAGTATGAACTTTAGATGATCCTGTTGCTCCTCCACAACCATCACGTCCTGTTCTACCACCTAATAAGATAATGATATCTCCTGGATCAGAATTCTCTCTGATAACGTTCTTTCTAGGTGCTGCACCCATAACGGCACCGATTTCCATACGTTTTGCAACATAATCTGGATGATATACTTCATTGACATATCCTGTTGCAAGACCGATCTGGTTTCCGTAAGAGCTGTATCCATTTGCAGCTTCATTTACGATCTTGTACTGTGGTAATTTACCTTTTAGTGTATCTTTTAATGGAACAGTTGGATCAGCAGCTCCTGTTACACGCATTGCCTGATATACATAAGAACGTCCTGATAATGGATCACGGATCGCTCCACCAAGACATGTTGCAGCTCCACCAAATGGTTCGATCTCTGTTGGATGGTTATGTGTTTCATTCTTGAAACTGATCAGCCATTCTTCTTCTTTGCCATCAATCTCTACTGGCACTACGATACTGCAGGCATTGATCTCATCGCTTTCTTCCATGTTATCAAGAACTCCGTCTTTCTTAAGACGTTTCATAGCCATTAATGCCATATCCATCAGACAAACATATTTGTCATCGCGATCTTTGTACATCTCTTCAAAGTCATCCATGTAAGAATAATATGCTTCTTCTAATGGTGCACGGTAAAATCCATCCTGGAATCCAATATTTGTAAGTTCCGTAGAGAATGTTGTATGACGACAATGATCAGACCAGTAAGTATCCAGTACACGGATCTCTGTCATAGAAGGATCTCTATTCTCTTCTCCCTTATAATAATTCTGGATATGAAGGAAATCTTTGAATGTCATTGCCAAATTTAAAGAATCATATAATTCTTTAAATTTATCCTCTTCCATATCTTTAAATCCATCAAGAATCTTAACATCTGCAGGTTCTTCAAAATCCATTACTAATGTCTCTGGTTTCTCTGCAGATGCCTCTCTTGAGTCAACTGGGTTGATGCAATACTCTTTGACTGCTTCTAACTGTTCGTCAGTTAAGTCACCTTTCACAACATAAGTTGTTGCACTTTTGATCAGGGCATCTTCATCTTCGTCTAACAGTTTCACACATTGCTGTGCGGAATCTGCTCTCTGATCAAACTGTCCTGGCAGAAATTCAACGCTGAAAGATACTTCTCCATCGGCAAGTGGTAATGTCTCTTCATACACGTCGTCAACTGGTGGTTCACTAAATACTGTAACCAGTGCTTTTTCATAACTTACATCGGACAGATTTTCGATGTCATAGCGAACAAGGACACGAACGGATTCGACATCCAGTCCAAGATACTGCTTCAATGCTGCATGCAGTTCTTTTGCTTTTACTGCGTAGTCTTTTTTCTTTTCAACATAGACTCTTCTAACTTCTCCCATGATTTCCTCCCATTTATTCATGTAGTTTCTTAATCACCTGAAATGCAGATGCATTTTCCAAAATCGTTGGCTGATTCTCGGCAAAGAATATAATTCCGTCTGCCGTTGAACGAATCTCTGATAAGATTTCTCCATTGTATGGATTCAAAACTTCTCCTAGCAGCTGACCTCTGTTGACTTCCTCATTGATCGCTGCAAAACGTCTTAAAAATCCTGGAGCACTTGCTTTAACTGATACAAGATCCTCTTCTTCTATCATACTCGCAATATACCCGTTATGGCAATTATATTTTAAAATACCCATTCGAGTCAAGAATCGAAGTACAGCAGATACTGCCTGTTTGGCCAGATTCACATCGATATTGTCCGTTTCTCCGGAATATAACGAAAATGCATCCGTTCCATTAATCTGCCAGTTATAAGTTAAAGTCGTTTTATCAAAATTTCTTGGTTTGCTTGTTAATACATATGGCAGACCAAATAAACTTGCCAGACTTGTACTTTCTTTTCCTGTTGCTGGCATTCTTACATGCGGTACAAAATCACCACATCGAAAAAATGATGCAAAATGAATTCCATAGCGGAATCCTTTGACCTTCTCAAATAAATGTGCTGCAAGTCTGCTTGTCGGTTCCCCATCAAAATTACCAGGAAACTGTCGGTTAATATCACTGTTATCAGATACCCAGTACTTCATTCCAACATTCATTGAAAAGTTATTGACACATGGAATGACAAGAATCTGATTATCTCCAACGATCGCACCGCTGTTTTCCAATTCTTTTAGGCGTTTGACAAGCTGTGAACATATATATAATTGTTGGTATTCATTTCCACGCATAGCACCTACAATACATGCTGCTTGTTCTGATTCCTCGCTTTGCTTTCCAAAACGATATCCTTCTATCGTAAATTCTCCTCTTAAATAATTGCCTGAGGAATATATAACTTCTTTCTTCATAAATTCCCGCCTCCGATCACTCTGGCAACCAGAGAGCCTTCTGCTACACTTGGATGTTCTCTTAATGTCATTAATATTCCATCTACTGGAGCGATCACTTCTTCTTCTGTCGCTCCCATTAATGGATTCTGTATAATTCCTATGATCTCACCTTTTTTTACTCGATCCTTTAATCGTTTGTATGAAACAAACAATCCACTGAATTCACAGTTTAAATAACAGATCTTATCTTCATTGATAAATGGTACATCAGTCTTACCATTTGTCTTGCCTTTCCAAATACCAAGTTCTGCCATCACAGAAAAAATTCCATCAATGATCTGACGGCAATATTCGTAACGGATACGGAATGCTGATCCTGATTCTGTTACCATTGTCGGAATTCCCATTTGATTTAATGCATATGCAAGACTTCCTTCATTGACTGTCTGTGAAGGATGGATCCATACCAGATCTGTATTCATATACTTTGCTAAATGAAGCAGCATCTCATCATAGTCATCATTCAAACGTACTTGAGGAACTTCCTGCAAAAAGATATTACTGGAATGAATGTCTATACAGCAAGATGCCCCTTTGATATCTTCAAGCAGTTTTGCTGCTGTATAATCTTCCAGTCCTCCATTGATATCTCCCGGAAATGCACTGCTATAATCGATATCAGAAATAGGTACTGCTCTTGTTCTGGCATCCAGTCCTAATGGATTGACCGCTGGATAAACATCTACGATTCCCGTAAGATTGTGAAATTCTGCTTTGATCCTTCGTATGATCTCTCCACAGATATACTGACCTCCAAGCTCATCCCCATAAATTCCTGATACCAGACAGATTCTCTTTTCTTCCCCCGTCACATGATCTGGCATCAAACGATTTCTCTTGATCCTTAACATCTCTCCGATCGGAAGTTTTACAGATACTACTGTGTCTATCATCTTAAAGCCTCTTTTCTATTGTTTTATCTGTGTCGTAATATTCTTTATTTTGTAAAAAGCATTTTTAATATGATCGGTGATAACAAGGTCGTCACAAGTACCATGATAACAACTGGTGCAAAGAAAACTTCTGAAAGCAATCCTACAGAAATTCCTTTCTGTGCAACGATCAGTGCAACTTCACCACGACATACCATTCCTGCCCCAATCTGTACAGATTCACGCTTTCCATATTTACAAAGCAAGGCCCCAAGACCACATCCTGCAATCTTTGAGATCACTGCGATCACACATAAAATAATCGTAAATACGATCAATGTCTGTGTCATTCCATGAATATCAACATTCAATCCAATACTCGCAAAAAATATTGGTGTGATCATCATATAAGATAAAACTTCAATCTTATTGTAAATATAAAATCTCTCTGGAAGTCTGCAAAGAATGATTCCAGCAAGATATGCTCCTGTAATATCTGCGATTCCAAATAACTCTGCAAAAAATGCAAGAGCCAGACAAAACGCTAATGCAAAAACAGGAACTCTTCTTCTATGTCGTTCAATCTCAGGGTTCTTATAAGTAGACAACCATTGGAAAAACTTCTTGATTCCGATTCCTCCAATAATTGAAATTGCAAAAAATGCTGCCATCTTTACCAAAACCATAAGGATTGCCTGAATATGAAATCCTAATGCTCCTCCAAGACTTGTCATTATTGATAATAAGACGATTCCGAGAATATCATCAATAATCGCAGCTCCAAGGATTGCTGTCCCGACTCTTCCTTTCAAATGTCCCATATCCTGCAGTGCTTCTACCGTAATACTTACAGAAGTTGCTGTTAAGATCACTCCGATAAAAATTGACTCTAACATATTTCTTCCATATGCTAACGATAATGCTGCACCCATTACAAGCGGAACTAATACCCCACATAACGCAATAACAAAAGCAGGTATTCCACTTTTCTTCAATTCATCTATGTCGGTTTCAAGTCCAGCCTGAAACATCAGTACTACAACTCCTACTTCAGCCAAATTTAAAATCGAATCTGAAGGATCCACTATATTAAGGACAACTGGCCCTAAAATGATTCCCGCGATCAACGCTCCAACAACTGGCGGCATGTTAAACTTCTTTGATACCAGGCTGAATGCCTTGGTCATTGCCAGAATAATCGCAATATCCAGCAAAAATTTGTATTCTTCCATTGTGTTACCTCCATTATTTCGTATCGTATCACACCTGTTTTTTCTTGTCAATTCTTAGACAAAGTGATCTTTTTTTATCCTTTCCTTGCTTTTTTCTTCTTCCTTTAGTATAGTGAAACAAAAGACTAAGAAAAGAGGTAGCAAAATGAGCGAATTTAACGAACAAGATAATATTATCGAAGAAGAAACTCCTGTACTCCATTTAGAATTAGAAGATGGAACTGAACAAGACTGTGCTGTCATTGCTTTATTCTCTGTAGAAGAATTAAATGATCAAGAATATATCGCACTAGTTTCCGTTGAAGATTTAGAAAGCGAAGATGAAGAAAGTGCTTTACTTTTATATCGTTATAACGAAGATTCTGAAGATCCTGATACTTTCAGTCTTGATAACATTGAAACTGATGAAGAATACGAAACAGTTACTGCTGTTTTAGATGAAATTCTTGAAGATGAAGAATAATTAACTAATAACTATCTATTTCTTTTAGCAAAACTTCGGATACTTATTAAATTTAAAAAGTCCTGCACATTAAATGCGGGGCTTTTTCTCATATTGAAGTTTTGTTCTGATCACTTTATCAAGTTCGTAATACTGTTCTTCGAATGTCTTTCCAGTTAACACACAGTCCATTGCCATTCCCATAGACTCAAGCATCGTCTCTGTGATCTGGTCTTTATACTGAACCAGAATATTAAGGCGTTCATTAAGATCTGATGCATCAAGGAACTTAAGCAATGGTTCAATATTATTTTCTTGTGCTTCTTCCTCTTCCTGTGTAATTTTCTGAACATTTTCTGATGTTTCCTCATACGCTGGTTCGGCATCTGCTTTTTGTTCAGCTGCTATTTTTACACCTACATGATCTCCTGCATTTTCACAAAGTTCAACTTTTCTAAAACGATATTTTTGTTCTGCCTTTGGATATTTTTTATGATCCACTTCACTTAAAAACATTTCTAGTGGTCTTGCATAGGTTTTATATGTCCCATACAACGCTTGATAGATCACCAACTCTTCTTCTGTCTCCGTGTGTGATGCAACTGTAATGATCTGATAAAGTTTTCCTTTAAAGTGCATATAAAACTCACCAGCTCTTGGTATTGGTCTATTTTCCATCTTCTGCACTCCTTTCTTCCTGCCGTTTTTCAAGTTCCACAAGGAATCTTGATGGCCTGCTGTCTTTATTATATAGCTTTTTTACTGATAAAATATGTAAATATTTCTTTGCCCTTGTCACACCAACATAAAAAAGCCTGCGTTCTTCTTCAACATCTTCCTCTTTCATTGATTTCTTATGTGGAATCACATCTTCATTGACATCTGGAAGAAATACTCGTTCAAATTCCAGTCCTTTTGTGCTGTGCATAGTGCTTACAATCACACCTTCTTTCGACTCTTCGTTTTCTTTTGACTGACGGTTCAATTCCTCTGTATATTCTCTGATATGATCAAACCACTCTTCGTATGTATCATATCCTTTAGCACTTTCCTGAAGTTCTTCGAGTACATGTGTGAATTCTTCTTCCTGAATCTTTCGAAATCTTGCATATTCCGAAATGTATGCATTATAACCAACAGACTTTCTGATATAATTAATTGCCATTAATGGAGTCATATTCTTCATGATACGAAGATCTTCCTTAAAATCTTCAACATATTCATACAGCCATGGCTTATCCTTAACTTTCTCAAGCAGATCATCAAAAGAAACTTCTGAATCCGTCAGATACTCACGGCTGATATAACGTTTTGGTCGATTCATCACTCTTAAAAATGTACTTCTTCTCATGTCTCCTCTGGCAAGTTTCATGTAGTCAATAATATTCTTGGAAATCCAATGATCAAAAAGATTCGGCACTGCATCCTGCATATAAAACGGAATATTATATGCCATCAAAGCCCCGATCAACTGTCTCGGTCCCTGATTGGTGCGATAAAGAATCGCAATCTGGGATAATGGTGTTTTCTTTGCCATCTCTTCCCTAATTGTGTATACAATATGCTTATTTTCCTCATAATGATCTTTAAATGTTCGAATCTCAACCTTGGCTTCACTGTTTGGCTGTGCTTCCATTTTCTTTTCAAAACGCTTTGTATTATAAGAAATAATATCTTCTGCCGTCTGTACGATCTGCTTTCCACAACGATAATTGCGATTTAATATTACTTGTTTCGTATTCTTAAAATCCTTCGGAAAGTTCAACATAAGTTCTGGTCTTGCACCACGAAACTTATAAATTGACTGATCATCATCACCTACAATAAACAGATTCTGATTTTCTCCGGACAGCATCTTCACAATCTCATACTGAATCTTATTAATATCCTGAAACTCATCAATCAAAATATATGGAAACTTCTGCTGCCACGCCTTCCTGATATCTTCCCGTTCTTTTAATAATTCGTATGTATACACCAAAATATCATCAAAATCAATCCATCGATTCTGATGAAGTTTCTCCTCATATGCATGGAAAATCTCTTTAAACACTTCATCTCCACAACATCCACTATGATAATAATCAAGCGGTATCATCTGTCCTTTTACCAGACTGATCTCCTGAATGACCGAACGCATAAAATCTGCCTCATCTTCTATGTCTAGTTCATGGTCTGTAATGATCTCACGGATAAAATCATATTTCTTATGTTCAGGCAGAATATTATCTGCACTATAATGATAAGCATATTTTAAAATCGTAAAAAATACAGAATGAAATGTTCCAAAAGAAACCGGCAGGGTTTCCCCTGCCAGCCGCCAAAATCGCTCCTTCATCTCATTCGCAGCAGCTCTGGTAAATGTAATGACCAAAATCCGCTGCGGCAGAATCTGATAATGCGATATCAAATATTGAATTCTCTTTGTGATCACAAGGGTCTTTCCTGATCCTGGTCCTGCAAGTACCATCATTGGTCCATCCTTATGCATCACAGCTTCTTTCTGTGCCTCACTTAAATGATTACGCAAGTGCTGCCTCCAGTTTTACAATTGCATCATTGATTCTCTTTAAAGATTCCTCTTTGCCAAGAAGTTCCATTAATTCTGTCGCTCCACCCGGTGTCATCTGCTTTCCGGATACTGCTGTACGAACTGGCCACATTACATAACCATTCTTATACTCATGTCCTTTTGCAAAGGATACTAACATCTCATATAACGCATCATTTGTAAAGTCTTCCTGTGCTTCGATCACTGGATAGATTTCTTTTAATACTGTTAATGAAGTCTCTGGTGTTGTCTTCATCTTCTTATGTTTATACATTTCTACATCATATTCTGGAACTGCTTCAAAGAAATCAATATGTCCCGGAATCTCTGTAAATAATTCAATTCTTGTCTTAACCATTGAAAGAATCTTATCAAAATCCATCTCTCTGTGGATCGTCTCTGTTACATATGGCATAGCCAGTTCTTTGAAACGATCAAAATCCATAGCTTTGATATATTCACCATTCATCCATTTGATCTTATTCATGTCAAAGACTGCTGGTGTCTTAGACATATGTTTGTAATCAAAGATCTCTTCTAATTCTTTTAATGAGAAGATTTCCTGTTCTCCTCCTGGACTCCATCCAAGTAATGCAACGAAGTTTACGATCGTCTCTGGTAGGAATCCCTGTTCGATCAGATCTTCGAAGGAAGAATGTCCTTTTCTCTTACTTAATTTGTGATGTTCTTCGTCTGTGATCAGTGGACAGTGAATGTATACTGGTTTCTCCCATCCAAATGCATCGTATAAACGATTGTATTTTGGTGTAGAAGATAAGTATTCGTTACCACGAACAACATGTGTGATTCCCATTAAATGGTCATCAACAACGTTTGCAAAGTTGTATGTTGGATATCCATCGGATTTGATCAGAATCATATCATCTAATTCGATATTATCTACTGTGATCTCTCCGTAAATCTCATCTACGAAAGATGTTGTTCCTTCTGTTGGGTTATTCTGACGGATTACATATGGTACTCCTGCATCTAATTTTGCCTGAACTTCTTCTTTGGATAAGTTTAAGCAGTGCTTGTCATAATGACTGATCACAACATCTCCTGATTTTACTTTCAGTGTGTCTAATCTTTCCTGATCGCAGAAACAATAATATGCTTCTCCTTTATCGATCAACTCTTTCGCATATTTTAAATACAGTCCCTGAGCCTGTCTTTCACTCTGAACATATGGTCCAACGTCTCCACCAACATCTGGCCCTTCATCGTGATTCATCCCAGCTTTCTTAAGAGTATTGTAGATGATCTGTTCTGCTCCTTCTACCTGTCTTTCCTGGTCTGTATCTTCAATTCTTAAAATAAAATCTCCGCCTGCATGACGTGCGATCAGATATGCATAAAGGGCTGTTCTTAAGTTACCTACATGCATACGCCCTGTAGGGCTTGGTGCAAATCTTGTTCTTACTTTGCTCATGATTTCCTCCCATTGGTTTTTAATTCTATCTTTCTATTCTACAAAACTTATCTTTCTTTGTAAAGAAGCAGTCTTGCTGATTTTTGTTAATTTATGCTGATTTTTTGAAATAGTCTATCCTAAATCTCATTTAAGATCCTGCTTGCTTCTTCAAATGGTTCTAAAGTTCTCTTTAGAATTTCCTGTGTTGCTGCAATAAAGATTCCATAATTGACGATTGGAACCCCTGCATCTTTGACTCTTGCGATACGGTTCTTCATCTCTCTTCTATTTAATGTGCATCCTCCACAGTGAATAACCAGATCATAAGTATCAAGATCATCTGGAAATGAATTTCCACTGCTTGTATGAATATCAAACGTCTTGCCTGTATACTGTTTCAGCCATCTTGGGATTTTCACCGTTCCGATATCATCACACTGCCTGTGATGAGTACATCCTTCTGCGATCAGAATCTTTGCTCCGTCTTCTAGATGTTCTAAAGCTTTGACTCCTCTGACTTCCTCTTCCAGATCTCCTTTGTATCTTGCAAACAGGATTGAAAATGAAGTTAGTTTAATATCTTCTGGAACGATCTTTGAAACCTTTCCAAATGCCTGGGAATCTGTGATCACTAAGGCTGGTTTCTTGCCGATTTCTTCTAATGTCTTTTCTAATTCTGTCTCTTTCACAACGATCGATGCTGCACCCGCTTCCAAAAGATCACGGATCGTCTGCTGCTGTGGCAGGATCAGTCTGCCTTTTGGTGCTGCACTGTCAATCGGTACGACTAAGATCACAAAATCATTTGGACAAACTAAATCTCCTACGATCTTTAATGTATCATCATCGGTTGGAATCAGTTTCCCAATCTCTTCTTTCAACTCCCAGATACCTTTTTTATCCTTGGCACTGACGAAACATGCTTTGTCTTCTTTCCATTCTTTTGCATCAGTAAGATCCATCTTATTGTAGACTTTCAGATAAGGAATCTTCTTTTCTTCGATCAGACATATCATATCTTCTTCAAACTCTGTCATGCCTGCGGTCGCATCCATGATCACGAGTGCTATATCAGCTTTTGCCAATACTTCTTTTGCTTTCTTGACACGCTTTGCTCCTAATTCTCCTTCGTCATCAAGCCCCGGTGTATCGATCATAACAACCGGTCCTAATGGAAGAAGCTCCATTGCCTTGTATACAGGATCTGTTGTTGTTCCTTTGACATCGGATACGATCGCCAGCTCCTGATTAGTCATTGCATTGATGACACTGGACTTTCCGGCGTTTCGTTTTCCGAATAATGCGATGTGAATCCTGTCTCCTCTTGGTGTTGCATTTAAACTCATAAGATTCCTCCTGTCTGTCTTTATGGATCGTTAACTTTTTTATCTTTGTGCCTTACGATAACCTGCTGCCTGTGCTTCCTTTTCACTCTTAAATGTCACTAAATATTTTGATGTTCCCATACGGTCATAGTCTCTTTGTCCCGGACAATGATAAACTTTTGATCTGCTGTTTCCTCGAATTTCCTGTGAAGTACTTGTTTTCGTATTTGTTTTCGCTGCTGTTGTATTTTTGTTGCTTCTGTAACTTTTGCTGTTTGAATTGTTACTGCTGTCTGAACTGTTGCTGTTATTGGAAGAATTCTGATCTGTATGATATTTCTGGCTTGCTTTGGAATTCTCTGTTGTCACCTCTACGCTGCTGTCTGCTTCACTGTCTCCTGTTTCATAATCAATCTTCACTCCATCCTGTACGTTATATACAAAGACATTAAACTTGATATCTTCTCCCTTATCTTCCACAGACATCGCTTCCATCTGTACCCCTTTGGCTACCAGATCATCTCCGTCAAAGACTGGTGTGACTCTGTATAATACATGGTTTCCTGTCTCACGGACATAGTCACCGACCATCTCTTCATATGGTAACATTCCATCCACGTTAAAAGATCTTGTTCCTGTGATCAGGTTCTTGTTATTGGCATTCTCACCGGTCAGCTGGTAAGCGATCAAATGACAACGGTTATATAGATATTTCCCATCAACGTTATTGTATTTTGCTGTATGCCATCCGGTTGGTTTTACCATACCGATTGTTCCGCGTTTTCCTTTTGGCATGATATCTTTTCCAACACACGCTTCCGCCACCTGACATCTTCCTTCAGAGTCAAGTCTGCTGTAAGACTCGTAGGATTTTGTTGTCAGATCTTTGGATGTAAAATCTGGATTATTATTGTCAACAGCAACCGTCATATTCCCTGAAAAATCCGGAATATTGTCAGATGATACAGATTTGGTGGAAGAATTTGTACTTCCTTTGCTGCTTTGTTCGTTCTGTGTGCTTTCGTCATTACTGCTATTGCCTGTACTCTGGCATCCTGCCAGTGATACCGCCATCATTCCTGCGATCAGCAGAGCATATAATTTCTTTGTTACTCTCATCATCAACTGTTTCTCCTCTTGTTATATTCTTTTCTGATCTAGCTTATTGTTTTGGAAGATAGATCTGTTTTGTAATCTCGTGAGTGGAACCTTCGATCTGTTCTTCTTCTGCAAGTTTCCATTCCTCAAGATTCACATCCAGTACCTGATCGGACGGATAGACTTTATTCCAACGGAAGATCACGATCTCTTCAATCTGATCTATCACTGGTTTTAATGGAAGATTCTCTACAATACAAGTCTCCCCTTTTCCTGCCTTGTGTAAGCAATCTTCACAAACAATCGGATCGTTGATCTCTTCATACAACTTCTCTGTATATGCATTCATATAGACCTTCTCCCCTTTGGTCATCTCCGCAATATACTCTCGCAAGCCTCGATCCTGACTCTGCCTTCGATCATTAAACATCATACCGTTGTTGTTGTCTAAGCATAGAATTATTATCATTCTTTCCATTCTCCAATCGTACTTATGTTCTATTTATGTATTATATCTTGTGCGAGAGGATATTGCAATAAAAGAAGCTCTGAATTTCTCCAAAGCCTCTTCTTACTTTTCATTCTTTTTTGTATTCTAATTGTATTTATGATACTGCTTTCATCACTTTTTCTCTCATAAGCTGTGTCATTTTCTCTGGTTTTAAGATCTCTTTTAATTCTTCTTCATTTAACAGACCTTCTTCTAATACCAGCTCTTTTACAGAAATTCCTGTTTTTAGTGATTTCTTTGCAATCTCAGCAGACTTTGCATATCCGATATATGGACATAACGCTGTTGAGATTCCAACACTTTTTTCAATATATTTTTCGCACTGTCCGGCTTCGGCTGCCATCGTGATCGTATAGTCATGTCCAATGATCAGGTATACAACCTGTGATACAACTTCTGGAATCACTGGGTTGATCTTTCCTGGCATGATGGATGAACCATTCTGTCTTGCTGGAAGATTGATTTCTGATAAACCAGTTCTTGGGCCAAATGACATTAATCTCAGGTCATTGGATATCTTGGAAATATCAACGGCACATGTTTTTAACACCCCGGATACACTGACAAATCCATCTAAGTTCTGTGTGGCATCGATCAGATCATCTGCCTGTTTTAATGAAATTCCTGCAACTTTGCTTAATTCATAAGAAATGTTTGCAAGATAGTAAGGGGCTACATTGATCGCTGTTCCATTGGCTGTTGCTCCGATGTTTAAGACTTTCATCTCATCCATAACATTTTTTAGTCTCTTAATATCCTTTTTTAAAACATGTGCAAATGCTCCAAAACTTTGTCCTAGTCTCATTGGAACGGCATCCTGAAGCTGTGTTCTTCCCATGATGTACAATGCTGTAATCTCCTTTGGTTCCACCAAGGATTTCTATCGCACGATTGGCAATCACTTCGTTTGCATTCATATTGGCAGAAGTTCCAGCCCCTCCTTGGATCGCATCCACGATAAACTGATCTCTTAAATTTCCATCCAGAATCTCATCACATGCCTGAATGATCGTCTAAGCGATTTGCTGGTCAAGTTTTCCAGACTTTTCATTCGTGATCGCTGCTGCTTTTTTGACCATTACGATGCTGTCGTCTTGTTTCAAGATTTTATGTGTTGAAGCTTAACACAGTATGCAATGTTCGTAAACCTTAATCCTGTCTTTCCAAATTTAAAGTTCAAATTTTGTGTTTCAGCTTTTCTTTTTTTAATGAAAGTCTTGATTTACTTTAAATAATTAAGCGGTTGGAAGCGGAAGGAATTCTGACTGGATTTCATGCTTCTGTTGACCCGATCCAACTTGGTTATCATATTAAAGCATATATCAGTCTTGAGATCAGCCCTGCACAAAAACCCGAAGTTTATCCTTTTCTTCGAGCTCATCCAAATGTACTGGAATGTGATTGTGTAACTGGAAATTATTCTGTGCTGCTGAAGGTTGCTTTTCCTAGTACGATGGAACTGGATGAATTTATTGGGAAATTGCAGCACTTTGGGAAAACTAGTACGATGATCGTGTTTTCTACGATCGTTGAGAATCGTGGGGTGGTTCCTGAATAGTTGATTTGTTTTTAATTTCTGTTATCTAAAATAACAGGGTAAAATTTTACATATGGAACATTTTCTTTTATAATTTGTGCAACCTTTTTACTTATTATAATTTCCCTATACTCATCGTAAAATTCATATGTCTTATTTACATCCTTTAAATTTTTTATTCCTTCTTCTGTTATTCTTTTCGGTATGAAATAGAAAATGTTTTCATTTTCTGTCATATTTATTCTTTCACATTTTTCACATTGATTTTCAAATTTATAATTTTCATCAATATAACTTTTCTGTGGTAATATATTATCAGTAATAAAAGTATATCCTAATATCTTTTTACTTTTGCTTATAATCGGCTGAAAATATTTTTTATCTACTCCTGATTCTTTTAATTTCTCCACCAGTTTTGGTAATAACAACAACTCTCCTGTTCCATCCAATCCTGCAAACCCATAATCATTCTCATGTTTTTTTATATAGCCTTTCGATTGTGCATAAAATAAGCTATTTGTTTTTTCTTTACTATGACAACTTTCACATTCACTATATTCATTTTCAATATCTTCGTATTCTTCACAGTAATATTCTGGAAAACATAAAACGAATGCTTTTGCCTTTTCAAACTCTTCATCTAAAACTTCTACATCATAACCTAAGCAGATAAATTCTACATCTTTCCTATTTGATTTATAAAATTCAATTATTTGTTTATATAGTTCTGAATCTTGATTAATCTTATATGTATATTCTCCAGCAAATCGATTTCCTGTTCTGTATTTCTTTAATCTGTATAAAAATCTAGAGATAATTTTTTTTTATTTTCCAATCTGTTTCTTCATCATTATAACTTAATACAATTTCTACATTAACTTCCAATTTCGTCTCCTCCTGTTATCACTACAATTTTGCTGCTTTTGAATTGTAATTTTACCTTTGAAAATCCAGAAATTACCAATCACCAATTCATTGGGTACCGATTTTATATGATCTAAATCTGTTTCACTTATTTCTTTTTCTATTATTTTTTTCTCTGTTATATGATAATCCGTATAATCAAACTTGCCTGCATATACATGAATTCCATCTCTTTCATTCTTAATCATATCAATATCATCCTTAATTAAGATACTCTTAATAAAGTCGCCATTCTTGTTAAATTTCTGAACGACACCTAACATTCCAGTCGCAACATATATATTCCCTTTGTCGTCAATGGTTGCTTTAATAAAAGAATCTTTTTTATTTTGTAATTGTATATTACATACTATCATTGTTACAAAGTCTTTAACATTACTTACAGTAAAAATATTTCCCGAAAATATTGATCTATTTCCGAATTACTTGGAAATAGTTTTTTAATTTCTCGTAAATACCATTTTCTTTTTTTTATCCATTTTTTTCTCTTTCCTTGTAAAATGCAAATATAAAAAATATACACTTCTAATTTTTCTTGATTATTATCATATAGTTTTTTTATTATATTTTTTCCTTCATCAACTATGTTATAAATATCATTTTCCTTATTTAAGAAAAATAAATATTCCGTGGTTGCATAAAAATAACCTGTAAGTAATTGTATTTTGATATTTTTTTTAAAAAACCTTTTTTGATATTCTACTAATTCAAAAAAAAGTTTTTTTTCATAACAATCTTTCTTATAATAATCTATAACATTCTCCATATAAACTTCTTCTAATGCCATCCAAAGCTGTGTATATAAAAGTAAGAAAATATCATCTCTCTTATTTTGTTTCCACAAAATATATAACTCTCGATTCGTTTTTCCAGTTTGATTTAAAGAAAAAAATGGCTGATTATCATAAACCAATTGTTTTAACCCATGCATCACTTAATTTTACAACTCCTTTCTTAGCTATACATGTACCTTCGATAATTTTCTCTTTATAATTGTATACAAATTTATATACAATTTCTTTTCCTTTAGTTTTTCCTATAGCTTCCATTTTTCCACTTTTCATTTCCTTTTTTACAATTGGTTTTACATACTTCCACTGATTCTTTTTTGTTACTTTTGTCCACTCATGTTTACTCTGCATAATGTGCCTTACTTTATTTTGATCAGAAGCTACTCTTCTTATTGCACTATTGACTCCTTTTTCCGCTAATCCACTACTTGATGACGCTCCCATAGCAACACCGATACCATAACCTGCAAATGCTCCTATAATGGCTCCTACTACAGCTCCTTTAATTCCCTATGTTGCTATAAATAAATTTCTTTTTTCCCTTTATATCCTAATCTTTTAGCAACTAATTTACCTTTATATGAACCAGCTATTGCACCAACAATTCCTCCTACTCCGACACCTACTAAAACTGCTGTACTTACTAAAAAATGCCCACTAGGATCCTCATAATTCACTGGATTATAATACCGTGCATTCAGATAATACAATCCCGTACTCTGATCATAGATTCCACCAGTATAACACACTTCATTTTTCGCCTGATCATCTCCATGAATAATTGTCTCTCCATAATCCGTATACTGATAGGTTGCATCTGCACTTCCATCTTCTTTCACTAGGCTAGTTGTACTTCCCTGAATATCTTTATTATACAGATAATATTGCGTATCATCCCCTTTGAATCTCTCAGTTGCAAGGATATTTCCTTCTGTTCCAATCAAGTTCTGTGAGTTTTGATTTCCATCACTTTTTCTGTCTCTAGATCAGTGTAGATCATCTCTTTAACACGGTCAAAACTGTCATAGATATAAACTTTTTGAACTGCCTGATCACCATTCTTTAACAGATTCCTGTAATCCTTGATCTCTTTAACTTTTCCGTACGCATCATAGGTATAACTTCTGAGGACTTTCTCTGTTGTCTGATTCTTGGAATACAGTTCTCCTTTGATCTCCTGCAGCCATCCGTTTTCATCATAAATATAAGATAATGACTGGAGTCCATCTTTGGTGGTCGGATAGGATACCTTACTGAGATTTCCATCCTCATTATAAGTATACCGGATCTGATGGGCTTTGATATCATCTGCCGTTGGCTGGGCATTCTGACTGATCTCTGCAAATGCTGTGAGCCTTCCTCTTTGATCATAAGTATATTCTGTATAACGATATTCGCTAATCAGTGACTTCGTAAGGTCTCAGGGAACTTAAGTCCTTTCTATTTACATAAAATAATAATTATCTCTATTTACTTCTATTTTTTTTATTTTAAACCCATGCGAATGATCTTTAAATCCTGGAACTATTGCTTGATATTTCTTTTTTACTTTCCTTGCTTTTTTATAACTACTATAATATCCTATATTCATAGATCCTATTCCTTTGTTTTGCTTTTCGTATATTAACTTATAAACATACATATTTATTACATATCTCCTTTCAAATCGTCACTGCAAAAATAACCATCTTTCCACTCCTCATGATTTATTATATATTTACTTATGTAAAAGTCTTCCTCATGTCCTATAAATCTTGGTTGTATTTTAAATCTTTCTATTGCTTTTTGAGCTAATTGTTCAGATGAATATACTGCAATTACCTGTTCATCAGATTTTCCACTCTCTTCATCTAAATACCACCAACTCAGTTCATACACTATCATTTTATTTTTCCTCCTCATAATTTATTTCCTATGATATTTTATTATACGACTATATTCTGATCCAGGTCCTTTGCCCCAATTCCCTTTTCCGTATTTTTCATTTAGTATTCTTGTTGCATATCGTGTCTTGATTCTTCGTCTTTTCCAAGTTGAATATGATACATAAAATACCACTCCTCCGGCAACTATCTTTACTAACGTATACAATGCCACTGCATAATGCCCACTAGGATCCACATAATTCACTGCAATACACGTATAAATGTTGCGTATCAGGTTTATCATTTTCTCCATGATAAGTATCTTCTGTTAGGAATCTTCCATCTTCTGGATTATAATATCTGGCATTCAGATAATATAGACCTGTACTCTGATCATAGATCCCACCCGCATAACATATTTCATTTTTCGCCTGATCATAACCCTGGATCATTGTTTCTCCAAAATCCGTATACTGGTATATTGCATCAGCACTTCCATGCTTTATGCATATTTGTGTAACCCAGTCATAAAAGCTGTTGAACCCATTGATATCAGTTGAAAATCTGAATACTTTTCTTGTCAGCTCTCTTCCCTGGTAATCGAATGCTCTGACATAGTGTTCAGAACTTCCGATATCAACTCCGAGTACTAAAGTTGATTCTGTGACTTGTTCAATCTTTTGATTCTGTGTATAATTCATTATAAGGACCTCCGATAATTAAGATGTTTTTCATCCGCCAAGATGATATCTTAATTATACTGTGAGGTTCTTCTTTCGTCTATTGACATTATTTATGAATTACAGGAATGCTTATGTTATCTGGCAATTTCCATATCTTGTTCTTTTTTAAGATTACTATTTCTGCTTTTCTGATTTCTTCACTCTACACTCTTTTATTGTGTTATTAATTCCTTGTTTTCTGACTTCGTAAGGTCTCAGGGAGCTTAAGTTTTTTCTTAGAAATATTTGTTATCTTAAGCGAATCAAGTATCACTATTTTCTATTATTTTGTATATTTACTTTGAATGCTTATATCCCTTTCTTTTTCTTTTATTTCTCTCTCCTCTTGCTTTTTGTTCTCTAATTTCTTCCCGTCTATTGCTTGGTTTTCCACCTGTCTTTCTTACATTGTTCTTACTATGACTTCGTAAGGTCTCAGGGAACTTAAGTCACTATAGTATTAGTCATCTTGCAATCCCGGAAACTTTTGATAAATATATTTTTTTATTCTATAACTATTACTGTCTGTTACAGCTTCTTTTATATCCGTATCACCTGCCCCTTCCTTGATCAAAAATTTTACCATTGGAAAATCTCCTAATGTAATCGCTTCATATAAAGCAGATGTCATTTTTTCTCCATCAGAGTATTTTCCAATCTTATTAACTTCGCCTCCATTGCTAAGCAATAGTTTTACTAATTTTATATTTCCCGTATCTACCGCGTTTATTAATGCTATTGGTGTAACTACTGCCTTCTTTTTTATTAACAATTCTGCAAGATCTATTCGGTCACTCATTGCTGCTGTTTCTAATATATTTTCATCATTATCTTCTGGTGATATATTTATATCTGTTAATTTTGTCAATAAGTACCCTAATGTTTTCTCCGAAATAGAATCTATCGAATTCTCAATTGATTCGCATATATCTTTTGGGGATGGTTTTATAATATCCATTAGATATTTTATTGTATCAATGTTGTTTGATTTTATCGCAAGGTCAAATATATTTTGAAAATCTGCATTTTCTTCTCGAACAGAAATCTTATTCTTTACTGCATATTTTAACACTTTCAAATTTCCATATTGGGCAGCAACCATTGCAATATTCTCCCCATATGTATTATGTAATTCATGAATGGAAATTCCTTTTAAAATTGATGAATTTATTTCTTGTCCTATTGAGATTTGATAGAAAATCTTTCGTTTCTTTGACAGGTCTTTCATTTTTACAATTCCCTGCTTCATTCCCCATTGAAGAATATATTCCGTGTTTGCCGATGTATCTCCATAAACGCCCGTACGATATCCATTGATCAATATTCTTTTTGTCATTTTTGTAACTGGAATTTTTTGTTGATACAGATATTCTATTAATTCTATTTGAGTTTTAGCATCTTGAATTTCGCCCGTTGATAATGCGTAATCTAGAGCTGATATTCCTCTTTTTTTATACTTAACATCAGCTCCTTTTTCTACCAATTGCTTGCAAAATTTTATATTTCCTTGTTGGGCAGCAAGCATAAGTAATGAAATTCCGTCTTTATCCTTGTAATTGGGATCAGCTCCTTTTCTTATTAAATACTGGGCAATTTTATTGTCTTCATGCATGGCTGTATCAGCATATACTGGATTTTTATCTGATTTTCCATAAAGACTATCCATTGTCAAGCCTATATTTCGAAACGAATTCATATTGGCACCATCATCAATTGCTTCTTTGGCTGCTTCAACTTCATTTGTTTCTATGGCATTGTATAATTTTTGATTTTGCTTTCTGCTTTGTCTGTAAGATTTACAACCACCGATAGTTACACAAAAAGCTGCTATCCATATAGTGCAAATAAATATTTTAATTTTTACCATTTTATTCTCACCTTTTTGTTTCTTCGATTTGTACTTGCGGATTTACTTAATCTTAATGTCCCTGGGACCTTAAGATTTTATACAGCTGTCTGTTTTCCTTCTTTGTCATACTTAAGGTACCGCAGATCTTATGATATCTACGTTTCATCACATATTTTGTATCTTATCTATTATACGATTTCTCGTATTTTTATATATTATTCGATTTTGAACATATAAAATCATAACTTGAACTGCTCCAAAAGCAAACACTATAACGCTTTGTGATATAACACCAAATATTATCATTAACACTATATAAAAAAATATCACCATTTTTAAATAGTATAATTTAAATTTTTGAGGTTTAATTATTATTTCACATCCAGCGTCTTTTGATATAACATTAAGATTAACTTGCATTTCTACAGTCAAATTTTCATAATTATATGTATCTATTAACCATAAATTTAACTTTCCTTGACCATCATCTGTTCTAAAATAATTTTCTACTTTATTATTTTCACTTGACCAACTAGTTTCTAATAATTTTATTTCTTGTGCGGATAAAACTTTTACTCTTTTTTTATAATCTTCAATCCATAAATCCTTATTTTTTTCAGAACTTATCATTATAACCTCCTCATCTAATAATGAGCATTATTAGATAGCCTTAAGAATTTCTTATTTTAAGGCTATCTAACATATGCACATTGGGTACCGTAGACCTTATAATATCTGACAATTTTCATATATTCATCATTTCTAAGATTCTTGCTTCTATTTTTCTAATTTCTTCATTCTGCACTCTTTTATTGTACCTCTATTTTCTGACTTCATAAGGTCTCAAGGAGCTTAAGTTCATACAGTATCCTGATATGTCGTTTTCATTCTCCCCTTATGCTTGAATTGTAACATTTCACCATTTTACAGGCAATCAGATTTAGTTTTTTCGTCGTTTAATACAAAAAACTTTTTTATTTTTGTGAAATATTATGGTTGACTTTTTTAATAAGTATACCTACTTAATATATTGTTCCATTACTATACAAAAAAAAGAACCCTGATAACTAAATTACCAAGGTCCTTTCCATATTCCCGTAAGAAACTAAATCATATAATCTTAGCTTCTTGCTCTTTCTTCTAATAAAGCTTTCACTTCTGCTTCTGTTTCTAACTGCATTACTTCATCAACTAATGCTTTACATTCATCCATTGTCCACAGAGACATTACTTTTCTTGTAGCAAGGATTGCTGTAGCACTTACTGAGAATTCGTTTAATCCGAATCCAAGTAATACTGGTACTAATAATGGATCGCTTGCTGCTTCTCCACACATACCTGCCATGATGTCTTCTTTGTTTGCAGCTGAGATGATATTTCTGATAGAACGAAGTACAGCTGGATTGTATGCAGAGTACAGATATGCAACATCTGGGTTACCTCTGTCGGCTGCCATTGTGTATCCAGTTAAATCGTTTGTACCGATACTGAAGAAGTCTGCTTCTTTTGCAAGAATGTCAGCAATTAAGCTTGCTGCTGCAGTTTCCATCATAACACCAACCTGGATGTCTTTGTCGTATGCGATACCTTCTGCATCTAATTCCTGTTTCAGTTCTTCGATGATCGCTTTGACTGCACGAAGCTCGTCTACACATGTTACTAATGGTACCATGATACGAACTTTACCGAAAGCACTTGCACGTAATAATGCACGAAGCTGTGGTTTGTAAATATCTTCTTTTCTCTGTAAGCAGAAACGTACTGCTCTGAATCCTAAGAATGGATTCTCTTCTGTTGGAAGTCCAAGATATGGAAGAGCTTTATCTCCACCGATATCCAGTGTACGAATGATCACTGGTTTACCGTCAAGAGTTTCAGCTACTTTCTTGTATGCTTCAAACTGAGCTTCTTCTGATGGAATCGCATCGCTTTCCATGAATAAGAACTCAGATCTGAATAATCCAACACCTTCTCCATCACGCTCTAAGACACCTTCTGCTTCGTCTGGTCCACCGATGTTAGCAACCAGTTCCACAACGTGTCCGTCTGCTGTCTGGGATTTCTGTCCAACAAACTTCTGAAGGGCAGCTTTCTCTTCTAAGAATTTTGCTTTCTTAGCTTTATATTCTTCTACAACAGATGCTTCAGGATTGATGAATGCTTCTCCTGTTGATCCGTCAAGAACAACTTCATCTCCATCGTTCACGATAGAAACGATGTTTTCGATACTAAGAACTGCTGGAATTTCCATAGATCTGCAGATGATCGCAGAGTGAGATGTCTTACCACCGATCTCTGTTAATACACCCTGAACATTTGCAGGATTGATTCCTGCTGTCATAGATGGTGTTAAATCTTCTGCTACTAAGATTGTTCCTTCTGGAACTGCACTGATATCTACTTCTTCAATTCCAAGTAAGATCTTAATTAAACGAGTTTTGATGTCGCCTAAGTCAGATGCTCTCTGCTGTGTCAGTTCATCGTCTGCCATAGCGAAGATCTGTGCGAAGAAATCGCAAGCTTCTTCTACAGCAGCTTCTGCGTTGATCTTCTCTCCATCGATCTTAGCTTCGATCTGTTCTGAGATCGCTGGATCCTGGATCATCATGATATGACCTTCTAAGATCTCTGCTTCCTGCTCACCAGCAGTTACTTTCATGGATTCAACCATCTTCTGAGTCTTCTCAATGAAAACTTCAATTGCATCGCTTAAACGTTTTTTCTCTGCTTCTGTATCTTCGATAGACTGTTTTGTGTAATTAAGTTCTTCTTCCTTAATCTTAACGATCTTACCGATACCGATACCAGCAGATGCTCCTATACCTTTATACATGTTGCCACCCGTCCTTTATCAAATTATATGTTACACCCATTATGAGCAGTGATTATTCACCTAATCCAGATTCAATCAGTTCTGTTGCATGTGCAAGAGCTGCTTCTTCGTCTGGACCTTCACATACTAATTCGATTTCAGAACCACATTTGATGCAAGCTCCGATGATGTTTAATAAGCTTTTAGCGTTGATTTTTTTATCTTCGAATACGATAGTTACGTCAGATTCGAATTTAGTTACAGCTTTCGCTAAAACTCCTGCTGGTCTCATGTGTAATCCCTGTTCGTTTTCAATGACAAATTTCTTTGATACCATAATTGTTTCTCCTTCTCACATATAAAATAATTTTAATTTATCTGGATCTTTAACTGGCTTATCTTTGTACTCATCTAAGTGCAATTCCTTAAAAAAGCATAAAAAAAGACCTACTTTAACAAATGTTCACACTTATTAAATAGGTCTTGCCTGCCTTACCAGTCACAATCCAAAATCTGATAACATTATAATATCAAATTCTGACGCATAAGTCAACCTAGATTTATATCTGACCACTTGTTTCAAGGATCAGCCTTTTTACATAAATGATAAGATACATTTTCTCATCCGCAGATAATTTACAATCATAATGCTGTTCAATATGTTCCACGATCTTCTGACTGCACACATAGGCTTCCGGATATTTTTTCTGATTTCTTTCATAAAATTCAACATCTGCTTCTTCATCTTCTTCCATCGGATGTTTCTTTGACATGATCTCTGTCTCAAGATATTGAAGATGCGTTGCAAACCGCTGATATGCCGGATGTTCTGGATTAAGAACGATTTCATAGAATTCTTGAATAATTGCCATAACTTCTTGAACAAAAGAAGACTTCCCGCTTAAATCCAATGTAAAAATCTTCTCAATCTTGTTTTTATCTAATTCATCTCCTGCTTTTTTTCGAAAACCAATTCCCTTGCCCATCAAAATAACTTCCTTGCCGTTTGCATCAAATGTACTAACAACATTGTTATTAATTACTTTCTGAATGATCACTTTCAATTCCTCCTAGATGTTTCCAAGAATCTCTTTTGGGATATATGCTTCTACATAAATTCCATCTTCTCTATATTCTTCTTTCAAAAGCTGTCCATGAGCTCTGATCTGTTGAATCTTACCTGCATCCTGATAATCATATAATTTCTCCAGATATAATTTCTGTTTCTGCAGAATCTTTTCAATATTCTCTAATAACTGGTCAGTCCCCTCTCCTGTCTTTCCTGAAATTCTTACGACCGCTTCTGCATTTTGATCTTTTAAAATCTCATCTCCATTCAAAAGATCGATCTTATTAAATGCTGTCACGATCGGCGATTCATTCGCACCAAGTTGCTTTAATGTTTCGTATACCGCCTCCATCTGCTTTTCTTTCTGCGGATTAGAAGCATCAACAACATGCAGGATCAGATCACTGTATTTTGCTTCTTCCAATGTACTTTTAAAAGCCTCTACTAAATGATGTGGAAGTTTGCGGATAAATCCGACCGTATCTGTCATAAGAATTGTCTGCCCGCCACTTAAATCCAGACTCTTTGTTGTTGGATCAAGGGTTGCAAACAACTGATCTTCCTCATAGACACCTGCATTTGTAAAATGATTCAGAAGCGTTGACTTTCCAGCATTCGTATATCCAACAATACACACAACCGGAAGATGATTCTTCTGGCGCTGTTTTCGCTGTACTTCTCTGTGCTTTACAACATCACGGAGTTCTGCCTTAAGTCTTGATATTCTCGTTCGGATCAAGCGACGATCCATCTCAAGTTTCTTTTCTCCAGGTCCTCTTGTTCCAATTCCTCCTCCAAGCCTTGATAACGCTTTTCCCTGTCCGGTAAGTTTGGATGCACGATATTTCAGCTGTGCAAGTTCTACCTGTATCTTACCCTCTCTTGTAAATGCCCTCTTAGCAAAAATATCAAGAATGATCAAAGTTCTGTCCATTACCTTTGTATCTAGTGCATCACTAAGATTCCCCATCTGCGCAGGAGATAACTCATCATCACATACAATACCTATCGCATCTGTTCCATATAACAATGCCTTAACTTCGTCAATCTTTCCTTTTCCAATATAAGTTCCCGGATGCGGAGCTTCTCTTACTTGAATCACTCTTGCTGCAACCACTGCTCCAGCAGTCTTTACCAATTCTTCTAATTCATCAAGAGATTCTTCTGCCTCTCTCACGTCCTGATCGGCCACTGCAACAAGAATAACCTTTTCAATAATCTCTTTCTTGATCTCTTCCATAATGACTCTTTCCTATTCCTGATTTAATATCTGCATTACCGCCATCGCAAATGCCTTTTCTTTTGCTGTTTTGATCTGTGTTGGTTTTCTCATCAAAAGATCCTTATCACTTCTTTTTCTGACATCTTCCGCATATTTATTAATATCAATTCCTAGATATTCTGCACAAGTTCTTCCTTCTATTTCCATGTCATTATCAGTCACTGCCCATGCATCAATAACTCGATGATCTTCTGGATTTACCGCGATCATCAATGTCATTGCTTTAGAAAACACATTTGTCTGTGAAAATCCCATAGCAACCTTTGCATTGGCCCCATATTGTTCTTTAAATTCTTTATACATCTGTGAGACATATTTTGAACGCTGATTCTGCATATAAGAATAGCAGATAAATAACAGAATACAAAATATGATCAACACTCCTATTATCAAAATAAACATCTTATTCCATCTTCCTTATAATTTTTCCTCTATCACGGAGCGTTCATGTTCTGCAACATTCTCAAAGAAATCGTTCTTCATAGAAAGTATCAACATAAATAATGTATCGATCACTGCCATCGCAGCCATCCTTGTAAAACTAACCTGATCATAAAAAATGTGTTCCCTTGTTGCTGTTATGATCACATGATCACAAATCTCAGTTATCGGTGACTTTGCCTGATTCGTCACTGCAACAGTCACTCCACCTTGCTTCTTCACGATCTTAGCCATGCGGATCAGACGCTTAGATGCTCCCGATGCTGAAATCGCAAAAAATACATCACCTTTCTTCAGCGTTCTTGCAAATGCCTCCTGTGTCTCCCACATTGGAGAAGTCACAGCATGTAGCCCAAGCTGATTAAACTTATATGTTCCGTCCATCGCAATCGGTATTGTATTGCCCATCGCAGCAAATTCAATGAGATTTGCACCCAAAACTGCATCCACAATACTTCGAAGTTCTTTCTGATCAAAATTGTGAAAAGTTGCTTTAATCTCTTCTACTTTACTAACCATAATATTGTGAAGAGACTGTTCCATATTCTCAATATTAATTTCATTCGATGCTGCCAGTTCTTCCTGCTTGCTTTGTTCTCCAGCAAGTTTCAACTTCAACTTGTGAAATCCCTCACATCCGATCTTCTTGCAAAAGCGAATCACAGTAGCCTGACTCGTAGCACAATTTTGTGCCAGTTCAGCCACCGACATATTGATCACATCTTCCTGATGTCCTGCCACGTAATCTGCAACCTTCTTTTCTGCATCATACAGACTATCATATGTCGAAAAAATCTGATCTCTTATCAGAATATCTTTGCCCATAACATTCCCTCATTCAATGCTTTTGTCTGCCATTTATCTTGTTTCCAAAAATGTCAGTTCTTTCTTTCCCTGTGCATCCTTTGGATACGCCTTTACATAAGCTTTTGTATATTTATATGCTGTATCAAAATCAAACAAAGACTCATATGCACCAATCCTTGCAAAGAGCACTTCTTTCTTATTCTTTAATTCATCCTGTTTCAATGCTTTTTTAATAACCTGAAGTCCTTCTTTGTATTTCTCCTGTTTTGCATAAATTGCATACTTGGTACAGTAGATCTCTCCTTCTTTCGGAAATTCTGAAATTCCAAGATTGCATACTTCTAGTGCTTCTTTTGTTTTATTTCTCTGCATCAGACAATATGCTTTTAAAGAATATGCCTTAACTTCTCCACGATCGATCAATCGATCATAAATTTCAGCTGCTTTGTTATATTCACCCATCTGATACAATGCCTCTCCTTCATAAAACAGAACATTCTTCTTCTGTTTTGTAAAGATCAATGTAAATCTTGAGGCCGCACTATCAAATTCTTCATATGCTTTCTGATATTCTTTCTGTTTTAGATATTTCACACCCTGATCTGCTGCCATTCTCTGTCTGATATATCCAATACCGCTGACCGCAACCAATCCTATGATCACGATCAGTATAACTGTTACAATTCCTTTTAATCTGCTATTCATTCTCATTCTCCTGATCTGTTCTTATATTGTTGTTACTTTTCAGTATAGCAAATTATGTTTTATCATACAAGCTGTCTGTCTCCTCATCTTATATTGACATCTTCGTTGTCTTGCTGTTTCCTGCTTTATCAATAAAACGCACATATAATCTTGCTTTTCTATATTTTTTCGCATCATATCTGACACCGTTTGCAGTTTTCCATTTATATTTTTTGGCACTCTTTCCTTTTGGAACTAACTTATACGCGGTTTTCTTCTTGCCACTAGTTCCATAATTTGCCGAAAAAGTTACTTTTTTCTTCTTTCCTGATTTTTTCTTCTTAAGCCTAAGCTTTGTCGGTGCCTTGGTATCAACAACGATCTGCGGAAGTTTTAATTCCTTCTCTCCAAGCATCGTATTATATTTTACATAGACCTTTGCAATCGTTCCGTTCTTTAAGGTCACAGATTTTCCATAACAATACGGAAGTTTGGCACTGCTTTGTCCCTTTTTCACGATCTTATATTGCACACTATTAATCTTCGTAAAACTTCTGGCACTGGCATTGATCTTTATTGTCACACTTTTGTTTGTATAGATACTCTTTGCATCTTTTGTTCCAGGATATGCTGGAAGTATTTTTGTTTTTTTATTGCTTACGATATCAATGGACTGCAAGACTGGCATGGAAATACTCTTTCCTGATGATATGATTTTTCCATTGACACTCTGTTTATTTCCACCTTTTTCTGTTCTTACATATAAATGACTTGTTATCATTTCTTTGAAGTATTTTCCCCACAAAAAGAGAAGCCTCCAAAAGAGACTTCTCCTATTATATCACAATTTCCACTACTTATCTAATTTTATCTAAGTGCCAGATATCATCAACATATTCCTGAATTGTACGGTCAGATGAGAATTTACCACATCCTGCAGTATTTGTCATTGCCATCTTCGCCCATTTCTTTGTATCCTGATATGCTTTTGCCACTTTCTCATGAGCTTCTGCATATGAACGGAAGTCTTTTAAGATAAAGTACATATCTGCCTGACTTCCTGTATCACCAAATAACAGACTCTGATATAAGTCTTTGTAAAGTTCATGGTCACCATCTGCATATGTTCCATCAACTAACTGATCTAATACTTCATGAATATCTTTGTCATTCTCATAGATCTCATATGGATGATATCCACCATTGTTCTCGTAGTTGATAACTTCTTCAGAACTTAAACCGAAAATAAATGCATTCTCTTCTCCGATTTCATCAACGATCTCAACGTTCGCTCCATCCATTGTTCCAAGTGTTGGTGCACCATTTAACATAAACTTCATATTACCTGTTCCTGATGCTTCTTTGGATGCTGTAGAAATCTGTTCGCTGACATCTGCTGCCGCAAAGATCAATTCCGCATTAGATACACGATAATCTTCGATAAATACTACTTTTAATTTACCTTTGATCGATGCATCATTGTTTACCTTATCAGCTACAGAGTTGATCAGTTTTATCGTCTGTTTTGCACGACGATATCCAGCTGCTGCCTTCGCACCAAAGATAAATGTTGTTGGATAGAAGTTCATATTTGGATTCTTCTTTAACTGATTGTACAGATACATTACATGTAAGATGTTCATCAGCTGACGTTTATATTCATGAAGACGTTTTACCTGCACATCAAAGATAGATGTAGGATCAACATCGATTCCATTATGTTCTTTGATATATTTTGCCAGACGTTTTTTATTCTGCAGTTTGATCTCCATAAATTCTTTCTGTGATTTTGGATCATCTACATATTTCTTAAGTCCTGACATTAAAGAAAGGTCTGTTGCCCATGTATCTGTTCCAAGTTTTTTAGTTACCCAGTCAGAAAGTAATGGATTACCATGCATTAAGAAACGTCTCTGTGTGATTCCGTTTGTCTTATTGTTAAACTTCTCAGGCATCATCTGATAGAAATCTTTTAATTCCTGATTCTTTAAGATTTCTGTATGAAGTTTAGCTACACCATTTACAGAGTATCCTGCTGCGATCGCCATGTGTGCCATGCGTACCTGCCCATCCCAGAGAATTGCCATCTTTCTGACTTTCTCTTCGTTACCTGGATACATCTCACGAATCTTGTTCACAAAACGGCGGTCGATCTCTTCTACGATCTGGTAAACTCTAGGAAGTAATCTTGAGAACAGATCGATTGGCCATTTCTCTAATGCTTCTGCCATGATCGTATGGTTTGTATATGCACAAGTCTTTGTTGTAACTTCCCATGCTTCATCCCATCCAAGACCTTCTTCATCCATTAAGATTCTCATCAGTTCTGCTACAGATACTGTTGGATGAGTGTCGTTCATCTGGATTGTCATCTTCTCATAAAGTTTTGTGATGTCGTCATGATTCTTCTTATATTTGGCTACTGCTGCCTGTAAGCTTGCAGATACGAAGAAATACTGCTGTTTTAAACGAAGTTCTTTACCTTCATAGTGGTTATCGTTTGGATATAATACTTCTACGATATTCTTTGCAAGGTTCTTCTGTTCTACGGCTTTGTCATATTCACCTTTGTCAAATGAATCTAACTGGAAGTCAGTGATTGGTTCTGCATCCCAGATTCTTAATGTGTTAACAATGTGATTTCCATATCCTACAACTGGATAGTCATATGGTACAGCCATAACAGACTGATAATTCTCCTGAATGAAGTTTATTCTTCCAGCTGCTTCATCATATTCTGTACGGATATTTCCTCCAAAACGTACTTCCTTCGCATATTCAGGACGTTTTAATTCAAATGGATTTCCATTCTTTAACCATTCATCTGGTACTTCTATCTGATATCCGTCTTTGATCTTCTGCTTGAACATTCCATACTGATAACGGATTCCACATCCATATGCTGCATATCCAAGTGTTGCAAGTGAATCTAAGAAACATGCTGCTAAACGTCCAAGTCCACCATTACCAAGGGCTGGATCTGGTTCCTGGTCTTCTACCATGTTAAGGTCTACACCTAATTCTTCTAATGCTTCTTTCACTTCTCCATACATACTCATATTAATGAGGTTGTTTCCAAGTGCTCTTCCCATCAGGAATTCCATGGACATATAATATAAAATCTTCGGGTCTTTTTCTTCATAAGTCTTCTGAGTATCCATCCAATCTTCAATGATCCACTCTTTCAGAGCATAAGCGACTGCCTGATAAATCTGCTGCTGGGTGGCATTATCAAGCTCTACTCTGAACTGAGTCTTAAGATTATTGATGACTTCCTGTTTGAACAGTTTCTTGTCAAATCTTTCTGTTTTCATGATTGTCTCTTCCCCTTTCGTATTCCCAGTATATTATTAATTTTAGCATATAAACTGGAAATATGATACAAAAATTGCGGATATTAGTTGTATTTTTTCATAAAATATCGTTATTGATACAAACTTTCAGACACACATAACCGTCCATATCCAATTTCATCATTCGGATATCTATCATATCCCTGTAATCGTCTCGCTCCCTTATGAAGATACCCCTTCATTCGTTCTCCATAAAGATATGGATCGTTTTCTCTTACAATTCCCCATTCCATCAAAAGAGCTGCTGATCCTGTAACAAATGGTGTTGCCATCGATGTTCCTGATCTTACACTCTCGCCTCCTCCAACTGCTGCTGCCAAAATTCCAACACCTGGTGCTACAAGATCCGGCTTATCTACACAAAATTTCTGATCTCCTCTTCCTGAAAAATCTGCATAAGCCTGATATCTGACATCATAAGCACCTACGGAAATCACATTTCTTGCAGTTGAAGGAATTGTTAAAGTAAATACTTTATCTGGTTCTAAAAATCTGGTTTCTGGATTGCTTCCTGCAGATACCGGAAGCCACATCTGATATTCACCATTTTTTATATTCACTGGTGAAATTTCTATCTTCCACTGACCGCTTTCTATATAATTTCCTTCCATCGGTATAAAACTAAAATATAGTTCCTGCCTAACATTATATGGTGTTGAGTACCCATTGTACACGTAAACCGTTGTATCCTTATATGTGTATTGCGATTTTCCTTGCTGGTCCACGATCGTATATGTGATTCCCGATGGAGACTCAAGTCTGATCTTGAATTCATCCACAAAATCTTTCCAGATCTGTAGATTCAAGTTCTGCTCAAATGGTGCCACATCAAATAAAATCAGCTCCGTTTTTGTCGTGATCTTTCCTTGTTTATGACGCCCACTATTTCCCTCATTCCCAGTTCCTATACAAATAGAGCTTTTCCACTGCCCTGCGATCTGTGAAACAAATGTCTCCAACAACGAATTTCCTCTGTGATCCCCGTAATTATGCCCATAACTGATATTCACTGCCACTGGTCTGTTTTCCCTTATCGCTGTATCGATCACATACTGCAGTGCTGTCATCAACTGTGTCGTCCTTGGAAATCCTTGTTTGCTTATATCTCCTAATTTCACAACGATCAGTTCTGCCTCTGGTGCCACACCATTTCTTCCTGCACAGATGGATGCTACATGCGTTCCATGACCAAGATCATCACGACTTTGAAACATTTGCCGTCCATTTTCTGAATGAATTGCTACATTGATCTCTTTTCTTGTATACAAAGTTCCATTTATAAATGGCTGTGGTGGGATTCCCGAAATCGTCTGATCCCATAACTCATAAATTTTCGTATCTCCATTTTCATTGATAAAATCCGAATGAAATATATCGATTCCTGTATCAATCACTGCAACAAAAACACCCCTTCCAGTCAATGAAAGAGGTGTATTCTTTACCGACAACATACAGGAAGCTGAAATTGATACCTGTCGGTTTAATAATAAATTTTTTGGTTTTTCTATAAAGATCACTTGTTCATTTCTTGAAAATGCTTCTAAATCATTTTCTTTCATATATGCGATCGCATATCCCATGCTCAATGGTTCAATATTGGTTGTTGATGATTTTTTTAATGTCTTTAGATCACCTGCATAACGAAAGATAATCTCCCATCGATCAAATGTCTGATCATATCCAGCATTTAAATCTTCTGACCTTTCCCGTTCTTCTTTCGTAAGATCCAGTGCCAGATTGAACTGGTTATCAAATTTCTCATCTTGTTCCATAAGATCCTTTCACTTTCTATTGGTATGGTCTTATTTTATGCCTGTTTCTTTGCGTTCATTCCTATTTCACTTCTTGCTTACAATACTTCCACACCAATGCACAAATCCCATAAATCGATGATGCTATCATGATCCCCGCAGCAACTGCGATTGCGATCAAGATTGTCTTTTGTCCATATAAAGAAGATAAATGCCATTGCTTGGCAAGAACATAATTCATTGTGTAATATAAATTTCCTCCTGGAACAAGCGGAATGATCCCGGTGATCAAGAATACCGTAACTGGTGTCTTTAAAATTCTGGCCATCGTCTCTGCATAAACCGTTGCGACTGCCGCAGCTGCTAAATTCGCTGCAAATACACTTGGCATCTCATTCCATGCAACTAAATATGCGATCCAGGATACCATTCCTGAAATTCCAGCCATACAAAGTTTTCTTCCTCGAAGATTATAAAGCACTGCAAATCCAAAACTTCCGACAAAACTTGCAAGTACCTGAATGATCTCTGTTTTCATTTATAACACACCTCCCCAAAATATCAGTGCCATAAAAGAACCTGCCGCAAGAAAGACTGCTAACAACACGGATTCACACACACGCAAGATTCCAGACATCATATCCCCACCGATCATATCTCTAAGTGCATTGACAAATGCCACTCCCGGAACAAGCAGCATGATATTACCGATAATGATCTTTCCATAATCCTGTGTTATTCCAACGCTTGCACAAACATATGCTAACGATGCTACAAAAAATGATAATAAAAAATTTAGGACCATTTCATTTGGTGCAAGTATCTTTAAGTATCTGGCTAATATCGTTACTAAAGCTCCACTTAGTGTCGCTATAACATCTTCTGTGATTCCCCCTCCATAAAATGAAGTCCAGGCTGCTGCGATCACGGCTGATACGATCACTTCTTCCAAAAATGTGATCATATTTCCATTTTTTATTTTCAGAACTCTTTCTCTAACTTCCTCTTCTTCCGGAAGATATTTACACATATATCTTGACAGCTGATTTAATTCATCTAATTTTTTAAAATCTGTTTTATAATATCTGATACGTTTTGTCTGTGTTATGATTTCTCCTTCTTCATCTTCGATCGTCGTTACGATACTCGATGTGATAGAAAATACATTAGCTTCTTTTGCCCCGTATGCTTTACAGATTCTTGAAATGGTATCTTCCACTCTTGAAACACCCGCACCAGATTTTAGCATCCATTCTCCGATCTCCATTGCGTATTTCAAAACCTTTTTCATCTCCATAGGAATTACCTCCTGCCATCTAGTCTACCAAAATTGACTGTATTGTAACACAAAAGAAATCCCTGTGCTATGATTACACAGGGATTTCATCTAAAATTCTATTATGACATATAAAAAAAGGTTTATTTTACTATATTAAATTAATCAATCATCAATCTTATGTGTCCATGCAACTGCCAGTGCTCCTGCACCGATATGGCATGCAACACTTAAAGATAGTGGATCCTGATGAAATTCCATTTCTGGGAATTCTGCCATCAATTCTTCTTTCCACTTAAGCGCTGCTTCTTTATCTTTCGTATATGCAGACTGAAGATAAGCATGTTTTGCAAAATCTCCATCTGGAAAACGTTCTTCTAATTCTTTTCTTACTGCCGCGATCATCTTTTTCTTTGCCTGTTTGACACCTCTTGTCTTGGCAAATGCATCTAACTTCTCACCATGAATCTGCAGTACTGGCTTGATTCCAAGGACTGTACCGATCGCTGCTCCAGCTGATGTAACACGTCCACCCTTCTTAAGATATTTTAATGTATCTACCATAATGAAGATTCCTGAATCTAATTTATCTGCTTCTAAGATATCTTTGATCTCTTTTGCAGATTTTCCTTCTTCTGCCAATTTCATGGCATCTTCTACAGACTGTCTTTGTGTTACAGAAATTCTCTGATTATCCACAACCTGTACTTTTCCATCATAATCATCGGCTAACATCGCTGCTGTTGCACAGGAACTGCTTAATCCGCTGGACATCGCAATGTGTACGATCTCATCATGATCTTCTAATAATTTCTCCCACAGATCCAACACATCTCCTGGTGCTGGCTGAGATGTCTTGATATCTGCATCCTCATCTAACTTCTGATAAAATTCTTCCTGTGTTAATGTGATATCTTCAAAATATAATTCTTCATTAATATAAAATGGCATTGGAATCACTGAGATTCCAAGTTCTTTCCCTTCTTTCTGGGTAATTCCGCTGTTACTATCTGTTACGATCGCAATCTTGCTCATTTTTCTAATCCCTTTCTACTTATACATAATAACATTTATAAATACCGTACTCTTCGGTCTATCTGCTTTTTGCCTTTACCTCACATCATAACAGAGGTCTATAGGTATCGTCAAAGGTTTTTGCCTTATATTTTCAAAAAATACATGACTATTTTCTAATTTCCTGCAGAAATCTTGCAATCGGAAATCCTACAACATTGTAGTAATCTCCTTCAATCCCTTTGATGAATACCGCTGCTTTTCCCTGAATCCCATATGATCCAGCTTTATCCATTGGCTCTCCCGTCTCAATGTAACGCTCTATCTCATCTTCACTGATCTCATAAAATGTTACCTTTGTTTCTTCATAAAATGTTTTTGCTTCCCCATCTTCGATCAGGCAAACACCTGTATACACTTCATGTGTCTGTCCGCTTAACATCATTAATGTTCTTTTAGCATCGGCTTCATCTGCCGGCTTTCCAAGAACCTGTCCATGATAAGCTACAACTGTATCAGCCCCAATGACCATACTCTGTTTATCTGATCGTTCATAAATATCTCTTGCTTTAATAGATGCTAATTCCATAACCACTTCATGTGGTTCTGTTTTTGTCGTAATCTCCTCGGCATCACTCGGCATAATATCAAAGTCTAAATCTGCAAGTTCTAAGATTTCTTTTCTTCTTGGTGATGCAGATGCTAATATAATATGTTTCAAACTTGTATATCTCCTTTGTTGTTTCTTGTACAGAAACGTTATCTCCATATAGAAAAACAGCTTTTCATACACTTTCGCATACAAAAAGCTGTTTGATGATTCTTAATTAGTCTTCAATCTTCTCTTCTAATTTCAGATTGATTCTTCCCATCTTGTCGATCTCTAATACCTTGACAGCTACTTTGTCTCCGATATTAACGACATCTTCTACTTTCTCTACTCTTTCGTTAGAAAGTTTAGAAATATGGATCATTCCATCTTTGTTTGGAGAAAGCTGTACAAATGCACCGAAGTTCATGATTCTTACAACTTCACCTTCGTAGATATCTCCAACATTTAATGGTTCTACGATAGATTTGATGATGCTGATCGCTTTGTCGATCATTGCCTGATTTTCACTTAAGATATCGATACGTCCACTTTCGTCAATATCAATCTTAACACCAGTTTCATCAATGATTCCATTGATTGTTTTACCCTGTTTACCAATAACTTCTGAAATCTTTTCAGGATCGATCTTGTACTGGGAAATCTTTGGAGCATATTCTCCAACGTGGTCTCTTGCAGCTGGGATCACTGGGTTCATTACATCGTGAAGGATATGTGTTCTTGCTTCTTTTGTTCTTGCGATCGCTTCACGGATGATCTGTTCTGTTAATCCATGAATCTTAATATCCATCTGGATCGCTGTGATACCTTTGTCTGTACCAGCTACTTTAAAGTCCATATCTCCGAAGAAGTCTTCTAATCCCTGAATATCTGTTAAGATGATGTAATCGTCATCTCCTTCTCCTGTGACAAGTCCTACAGAAATACCTGCTACTGGAGCTTTGATCGGAACACCTGCTGACATTAATGACAGAGATGATGCACAGATACTTCCCTGAGATGTAGATCCATTAGATTCCATGATCTCAGATACTGTACGGATTGCATATGGGAATTCTTCTTCACTTGGTAATACTGGAACTAACGCACGCTCTGCTAATGCACCATGTCCGATCTCACGACGTCCTGGTCCTCTGCTTGGTCTTGTTTCTCCTACAGAATAAGAAGGGAAGTTATAGTGATGCATATAACGTTTTGTAGTTTCTGTTACATCGATTCCGTCAAGACGCTGTGCTTCAGATAATGATCCAAGTGTTGTTACTGTCATAACCTGAGTCTGTCCTCTCTGGAATAATGCAGATCCATGAACTCTTGGTAAGCAGTCAACTTCTGCATGAAGTGGACGGATCTGTTTGATCTCACGACCATCTGGACGTTTGTGATCTTTTAAGATCATCTTACGAACAGTCTTCTTCTGGAATGCGTAAACAGCTTCACCGATCTGTGCTAACCATTCTTCATTCTCAGCATATCTTTCTTCTAATTTCTCTTCGATTGCACGAATATTTGCTTCTCTTGTCTGTTTGTCATCTGTAAATACAGCTTCTTCCATTGCTTCTGGAGTGATGAAAGCTACCATATCATCATACATCTCTGGATCTACGATATGATGTTCGTAGTCATGTTTTTCTTTTCCACATTCAGCAACGATTGTGTCGATGAATTTGATGATCTCCTGGTTTACTTCGTGAGCTTTGAAGATTGCTTCTAACATCACATCTTCAGGTACTTCATTTGCACCAGCTTCGATCATGATAACTTTCTCTCTTGTAGATGCAACTGTTAATGCAAGATCAGAAACTTCTTTCTGTGCAGAAGTTGGGTTGATCACGAATTCTCCATCGATCAGTCCTACCATTGTAGATGCTGTAGGTCCGTCAAATGGAATGTCAGAGATTGCTGTTGCGATCGCAGAACCAAGCATAGCTGTAAGCTCTGGGCTGCAGTCTGGGTCTACAGACATAACTAAATTGTTTAATGCAACGTCATTTCTGTAATCTTTAGGGAACAGTGGTCTCATTGGACGGTCGATCACACGGTCTGTAAGAATTGCATTCTCAGAAGGTTTTCCTTCTCTCTTTAAGTATCCACCTGGGATCTTACCTACTGCGTATAATTTCTCTTCGTATTCTACACTTAATGGAAAGAAATCAATTCCATCTCTAGGTTTTTCAGATGCTGTTGCTGTAGATAATACAACAGTATCGCCATAGTGCATAAATGCTGCACCATTTGCCTGTGCTGCAACACGTCCGACTTCAACCATCAGTGTACGTCCTGCAAGTTCCATGCTAAACTGTTTTGTCATAGTTCGTCTCCTTTATATTCTTTTGTCTTAAGGCGCCGAAACAACTGAAAAACCGACTACTAACCTGCTAATCTTCGTGATTTTATTCACTTATTAGCTGTAATAAGCTTTTCAGCAGTCTCGGAAAACGCCTCAGTAACTTAGTTAGTATATCATGGTTTCTTAAAAAAAACCAGACGCAATTTGTCAAAAATCTTCCACACCACATATCCAACTGCGGCTCCTATGGTATTCGTCATCACATCATCGATCTGTGCATATCCTCTGCCAGTCATATGCTGCATTACTTCAAGCATACAACTGATCATGAATGCACTTCCTACACACATCCAGATTTTTCGAATCCTCTTAAATGCAATTGGAAGTAATATACCATATGGGATAAACATGATGATATTTTCCACAAAATACGCATGAGCGATCATTGAATTCCCCCATGTTTCAAATAATTTTAAACTTACATCCGTTCTTGTTCCTGGTTCTCTTGAGAAAAATCCTACATTAATAAATACGATCGCATAGATCAGGATCAGTGTCCAGACATATTTCTTTCTATGAAAATGTTTCCCTTGTGGAAAGATCATGTCAAACATCTTTAACAGCATCAAAAATACCATTCCAATACTGCATGCGACAATCAGATATCTTAATGGCTCCATCATATCCTCTTTTATAAAAAATGAAAGATATTTTATTTTTTGTAACAACTTATCTGCCTCCTCTCTTTTGCTTTCTTTTCCCTATTCATAATTTACGCTATCATATTTCTTTAAAGAATAAACGAATATGGTGTGAGTGGTTATTTATATGGTGCGAAATGTAAAAGAGGATGCCGTTTCTTTCGACATCCTCTTGGTTTAACTAACAACTTCTTAATGTTCTTACTTCTGGTTCAGCAACTTTTTTATCTTCTGATACCCATAAATCTTTGTAATTTAATTTTAAAAGTCCTGTAATCATTAAGCTTAATACTAAGATCATTGCGACTGTTCCTAAAAAATGAATCATCATATTCTCCTTTTTTATTTTTTGTATTCTGTATTATGTATTTTCTATGTATATTTTATCAAATTATTTCTACTCATTCAATCTATTATGATATTTTCTAGGAAATGACGATACTATATATATGACTTTCTTGAGATAACCAGCAATCTTCTCAAGAACTATTATTGATCACAGAAGGATTTTGTGCAATTTGTAGTACCAATTTTTGTAGTAAGAATATAGGATTATGATAATGACTATACCGAACTCTTACGATCATTCGTTATAATCGTAAACGGTAAATCAGTGTTACCGTTTACAGTTAATTATCTCAGATTACTTTAGGATTTTGTAGAGAACACTGATTTACCGTTTACTTTTAATAAAAAAAGGGACGTGCTATTGTGCGTTTACTTTTCATATAGTAAAAGCGCAGAGATTAATATCTCTCTGCGCTTTTACCATATGATGTCTCAACCTTTATTGTTCTACTATATTTATTTCAATGTTTTAACCTCGAGTAATCGAGGAGGGATAATTTCAACTAGTTTCTGTAATAAAAACATCGCAAAACTTATTACCATCATAAAATCATTTATCATAGGCAACACCTCCCGAATACCATCCACACATACTGGTCCCCAACTTCCGACGTGGATTTCAGAGATTTCTCTCATCCGAGGCGGGACAAATATATTTTATCATCTTTTATAATAATTTGAAAGAGCTAAAATATAATCATGAATTGTATAGTATTGTTGTTTATTTGTAATTAACAATTTTTGAAAGAAATATTTTAATTCTTGCTCATGATATTTTTTTAAAAGTATTTCTAACATCCAATAATTAGGTTTTTTCTGATTTATTGTTAGTATATGATATTTTTCTAATTTGGAATTTTGGCTCATTGCAGCCAAAACTCCCTTCATTTCCTGTGACAGCAATATCTCAGGATATTTTTTGATAATTTTAATGTTATCATTAACCATAAAGTTCTTAATATTTTTCAAATTGCAACTTATGAAGTAAACATTTTCAAAACTTGCTCCAAAGAAGTCTGCATCTTGTAAGTCACATCCAAAAAATAGACAATTTTTAAATTTTGTACCTTTAAATTTACTGTTTTTCATATTCACACAAATAAAATCAACCTTTTCAAATAGAGCATTTTTAAAAGACGAATACGTAATGTGACCACTTCTATATCTTACATTATTGAATCGTGCATTACTAAAAGAACAATGATGGACATTTACTTTATATTCGTACTTATACATTGTTCCCCTCAATGGTTTAGGACAATTTGAAATCGAAAAAGGTACTCTTTTCCCCTGGCGAATTTTTATCATACGTTTCTTTTTCAATTTTGCCTTTCTTCTTTTCTTACCTCTTCCCAAAAGTATTCTCCTCGCATAATGTTTTTCCTATCCTTTTTCGATTTCTTAATGTCTCAGGGCACTTAAGTTGGGCACATATTAAGTTTGTGAAACTCTAACCATTATATCTTACATATAATGCATTCACAAACATTGCAAACAAAATAACCCCTATGCAATATTCAATATTATATATCCAAAATTGAAAACCATCTTTCAATTCCAACCCCTGTTGTCCCGCTATTGCCGCAACGGATAATTGTAATATCTTCAGATAATTGATACTTTTTCCCATTACTAATAATCTTGCAACTGAAATTGCCCCTGAACTTATAGTTAATACTATAAAGGTCTTTATAATTCTTAATGGTTTATAACCATAACCAGTACAAAAATCAAATAAAACTCCTATAATTTTATTTATACCTTTTTCTTCTTTATACATATTTTTTGTTATTTGATAATTAGCTTCTGCTCTAAGACTTGAATTATTACTACTTTCTGCTGATTTACTAATCAATTGCCACATTTCCATATTAAACTCTGAAAATTTAGATTTATTAAATCCATGTGCATTCATTACTTGTGTATTATTCGTTTCTATTTTTCCAAATATACTTCTTTCTTTTGCAATCATGGTAGTAACAATGCTATCCTCAATCGTAACTTCTTCTATCTTACAAGATACTTCACATGTTTTAATATCGACATTATTCCAAATCTTCATTTTCTTTATTGTCGCTAATAACGAACTACCAAATCCTGTATAAAAACTAATCGTTTCTAATATACTCTCTTGGATATTAATATAATTACACTCTATAAATGTCCTTAATTTAGTAATAGTACAATCTCTAATATCAACTTCTTTCATCTTATATGTTGTAGATATATCTTTTTTACCTTCTGATACTTTTCTTAGTGCCATATTATGTTCAAATAATCCGATGTCGAATTGTTTCACGCAACTTTCAGCCAAAAGAATCTTTTGGCAATCCAATTGTAATATATTAATTTCTTGATTCACAATATGTACATTTGTTCCTCTGGATTTAAATGTACTTACCTTAGATGGACTATTAAAAAATCCTGAAATATTAATTACTTCTGTCAAACTATAATTTTCAATATTTACAGCAAGATTATTCGCCGCTAATACAATATTGCAATTTATTATTTTGTTATCTGTAAATTTCATTCCAAATAATTGTTCCACAAAATCATCATTTATATTTAAACAATTACTGGAAACGCTTATGTCAGTTTGTTTTTCCGATTTATCTTCTAATACCAATTTTATTTTTATAATAGAATCTTCCATATAATTTTCCTTTTTTGATCATTTTAATTAAATCATAGATATGATTTCTTAACGTCTGCAGGGCATTAAATCTATCTAATTTATTGGGAATTTTTTGAATAATTTAGTCTTAATCTTGCAATTTATTTTATAGGCTGATTTCTTAATGTCTGCTGGACCTTAAATCTTATATCTTAAATGTGTATTTTGTTCGGAATATTTTTAATAATTGTGTTTAATGTTGCAATTTGTTTTATAAACTGATTTCTTAATGTCCCTGGGACCTTAAGGTCTTTATAATTCAACAGTTTTTTCAAATCTATGTGAAAATGCTGTCCTATTGTTTGTATTATATTGGAAAGTTTTTGAAGAAATATTATCTTTATTTATAACTACTTTTTCGCTATCATTTATAATTATATTGTTATTTCCTTTTATATCTTGAATTTTATTAGGAGTTATATTATCTTTTTTTTCATTTCTATTTTTCCGAAATTGATTACATATACTTTTAACAATAATACCACCTATAGTAATACCAATACCACTAAAAATCCAATCTTTATTTTGTATTAAATATTCAAAAATCATCTTACTCTCACTAAATTAAAATTATCTCACACAATACTTTTTCCATTTTTCCAATAATTCTTCTCTATGTTTCATAACATATCCTACTATTTCTTTTAGTTTCTTTTTATTTTTCATTTTTCCATCAATCTTTAAAGTTTTTAAATACACACTCACTTTTTCTCCTTGATATTTAGCATGTATATGCGGATTAAATTCATGACATTTTTCTGTTGTTTGGAAATAATAAATTATTCCATTTTTACGTTCAATCTCTACTGCACTTTTAGGAATCACTATATCTGCATAACAAATGATTATATTTTTTCCTGATATATTCACTAAAGGCTTTAATTTTTCCCTATCATGATTTATTACTAATAATTTTTCTCTATCTACTGCATTTTGATAACCAGCATCTTTAAAAATTTTAAGAATTGATGTTTTTATATCAATGTCATTCTGTAATTCCTCTATCTTTATTTCTTTAATTAGCTTTCTTTGTACATTATTCATATATATTAATTTAATCATTATATCCCACCTGATCCTCCTCATATATATTAATAATTTAGCCCACACAGTAATTAATCGTAAGCGCTTTATCTCTTTACATAACTGTTCATCATCAGATACTGGAGATCCTTTGTAATAAATACTTGTACGGTTGATGTCAAGTAAGCTGGCACCAACAGAAGCAGGAAGTTCTTTAGTCGTCAAAAGATTTCGGACTAAATTTACTCTCGTAGTCAGGTCCGCAAATTTCTTCAGATTTTTTTTTGAGCCAGTCCACCTGCATGGTTAACTGACCAACCTTTTTTGCATACTCAGCTTTTTCCTTGCGTTCTTCGACAAGCTTTTCCTTGAGGTTTTCCTCACGTTTGTCGTCAAACACAGCAGAAGCATTGTTCAAGAATTCTCTTTTCCAGTTACGGAGAAGATTTGGCTGAATATTGTTTTCTGTTGCTAAGGTATTGAGATCTTTTTCTCCTTTGAGTAACTCGATCACAAGGTCTGATTTGAATTTTGCACTAAAATTTCTTCTTTTTCTGGACATGACACTGAATCCTTTCTTGTGTATTGATTTAAGTATATCAGATTCATTAAGATCTGTCTGAAAAAGTGTCTTAATTTACGAGACCATTATAGTCCCTGGGAACTTAAGAATATGTGCTATAATATCACTGGTCGCATCAGTTCCTGACAGAGTGTGGAATCTTTTGATTCTACATCGGAAGTGTCTAAGCTCACTTAAAGATTATTCTTAGAAACACGCTCCGGCTGGTGGGCTTTTTTATTTATTTTCATCATAGTTTACTTTCTTATACAATAAAATTCCATAGACGAACAAACAAATGATAGTTAACAAAATTAAATATTTCCAATCATTTATCAGATTATTTTTAGTTGCTTCAAACATCGAATCTATTTTAAGTTCTGTACTAACTTTCAACATCAGGTCATTTAACCTTGAAATACTTCCCAGTGCAGAATATCCCCACTGTGCTGTTGTATATTTAGCAAATGGCTTCATAATTCCTTTCAATTCAAATAAACAACCACTAAATAAGAACTGTGCAATTAACAAAATTGGAATTAATGCCATAGCCGATGTAATATTCTTTACTAGCATTCCCGTTGCAAATCCAAGCATATCCGCACTGATTGCAACCAAAATAAATGTAATCAAGAAGTCAAAATTAGGATTATGAAAAAGCACCCCTTTAAAATTAAAATCAAAGAATAACACAAAAATTGTTGTACTTACAATCCCTTGAATAATACATAACACAACCTGAATAATAAAATTTGCAATAACGTAATCCCGTACAGAAATCAATTTATCCAAATCATCCAGCACATACTCTGATTCTGAATAAAAAAGAGCAATCGAATTAAAAATTCCTGACCATATCGTACACATAAGCAATGTAAACAGACAACTCTTGGTACTTCCATATACTTCAAAAGCACCATCTTTTACTGCATTACATGCAAAGCCAAAAATAAAGGCACTCGTGATCACATTCTTTATAATGTATGGAATATTCGTAGAACACCACCGTTCCAAATAATAAACAAGACCTTTCATGATTATATGCTCCTCTCATACTGATCAATATAAAAATCAGCTAGATTTTCTCCACCCTCATCTTCACTGTTTAATTTCATTAAAATATCAACATAATCATCTACTTGAAAAAATGTTTTCATCTGATATGGTGATCCATGATATGCTATCCTTCCAGTTTTATTACTATCCTTTACCAAAACAACAACATTATCATATAATTCAATATTTATAAGATTATGAGAAATTACAATAACCGTCTTTTTTTCCTTATGTGCAATTTGATTTAACATATTACATAACGATCTTGCAACACCACAATCTAATCCCGTGTCAATTTCATCCGCAATCAAAATTTCTTTATCACGAATCAATTCTTTCGCAATTGCTACACGCTGCATCTGACCACCAGACAATGCTTTAACCGGTTGTTTACAGACATAATTTAATCCAACATCATTGATACATTTTTCTGTCTTTTTTAATAAATTTGCTTTTGACTGCCTTAAAAAATTTAACCTAGCAGTCCAATAAATAGATTCTTCTACTGTCTCATTTTTATTTAATGCAGGATGTTGTGGTATGTATGCTATCTTTTCCAGCATTACTTTATGATCATATTCTTCATCAATGATTGTTCCTTTAAACTTTGTCTGATGAATCAGGCATTTTATCAATGTGCTTTTACCCGCACCAGAAGTTCCAATGATTAATGTTGTCTGATGTTTTGGAATATCAAGTTTAATATTCTTTAATATTTTTCGTTTTCCGTCATAAGATTTTTCTTCAATATTAACTCTCATTTACTCACCAAGCCAATCTCCAGAATATTTTACATAAGCATCTGGATATTTCTCTTTCACTTTGCTCAAATTCTCATTTGCTGATTCCTTTGTTTCATAAACACCCGCTGAAATCACATACCATTTTTCAGAATTTAAATTGCTCCACTGAGTTGTTTCAAACACCTGTGCATCAATGCCATATTTTGAATATTCTACTGCTTGCTTTTGTGCTGTTGTACGCTTCTTATAAGCATCACACCAAATACCATAAAATGCTCGTGGTTTCTGTTTTTCTGTTGTTGTAACAGCCTGCTGTGTGCTTGACGGAATTTGATTTTGCTGATCTGTTGCTTCTGCCGTAGTTCTTGTATTTTCCTTCTCTGTCGCTGTTGGCTGCTCTGTTGCTTTCTTTACTTCTGTCGTTTGTTCAGTTTTTGTTGTTTCAGTTTCATCCTTCTTATCTTTTGAATTATCCTTTGAAAGTATCACTATTCCTACAATTACTACTATCACTGCCAAAATAATGTACAATGTATTTTTCTTGTTTCTCATAATGTTCCCCTTTTTTCATTTGTTTCTTTCTATCTATATCTTTATTTCCCAATATCCATTCTTCGGTGATCTATATCTTTCTAGTATTTCATATTCTTTCAATTTTTTAATATTATTCTCTATACTACGACTCGAAACTCCTATTTGCTCTGCCATTATTTTAGCTGAACATTAATTATTTTCAGATAAAATATCGAGGATTTGCTTTTGAATATCGGTTAATATCATCTTTTTAATTTCAATCTGATTTTTCTCCGAATCTTCTTTGTTCTTTCTCTAATCTTTCTTCAACTTCTCTCTTAAGCTCATCAATACTGCCATCCTTTGTATTATCGTACGAATATTCTTCATTTAATGGCACAATAATTCGAAATACGTCCCCTTCAATAAATTCTGGTTCTTCTCCTAAATAATATTTAAAAACGACGGACCCAGTTATAAAAAGTTCCTGGATTGATGTCATGTTCCAAACACCACTGGTAATCAGAAAGTCCGCTCTGTCTGCATTCCATGATGATCTCATACTGTTCCTGTTCGGTACGTCTTTTTGCTCTCATTGTACTCCTCCATAATTGTAGTAAAATACTAGCATTTTCATTCATCTAGCAAACGATGGAAGTAAAACACTAGCATCTGATTTCTTAATGTCCCTGGGACCTTAATATTTTCAAGAAAAACTTTTTTATAGTACACAAATTATTCCATTTATTATACAAGCCGTCAAAATCTGTTTTGAATTTCTTAACCGCATCATAAATTGTTTTATCTTTTGTTATATCTTCAGGTGCAAAAATCTGATAATACGTTCCTGTAAATCGATCAAATCCATCATTTTTCATATCACCTATATTACCATAAGCCTTTACTGGCTCAAAATTTGGATCCGCTTTTGTCATAATTCTCACGAAAAAATCCTCATACTGTTGTCCTGTATACTGTAATATTCTATTTTCAAAAATTAGTTTTGCAATAAAATGCCTGCAATGTATTTCCCGAATTATAAATATAACGCAGGATGATCTTAAGCCAGATATCTGGAATGGAACTTCTTATATGGAAGAGTAATGACATCGTGGAAGATAAAAGTTCCTCGTCATATTCCAGGATCCGATGACCGATCGGTCTTATATGTCCTTCCATGTTCATCCGGTTAAAGATAAACCAGTGATGCCAGCATTCCATGCTTTTTTCAGATGGAAAGTTTTCTGAATCCATATCATCAGGTCCAACGACTTCATCCAAAACCCCGGAGATCGTTTCTTCAGGATAATGTTTATATGGAACAAGGATATCGGGAAGCATCCGGTGGATCTTTCTGCATTTTGGATTATCACACTGATGTCTTGGAATCATGATCCATTCATGGCTTCCATCCTCTGAACGTATGATCCGTTTGCAATAATCACGAAACAGTAAAAGTCCTTTTTGACACACAGGACATAAAAATTCATTACTCTCAGATAAAAATATGTTGCCCTACACGGGTATAAACTGATACAATATATATGGTTGCAAAACCTTGGTTCCAGAGGACGATTTTGCAGGAAGGTCTCTGGAACCTTTCCTTTTTTGTTGATAAGGATAGTATACTAATCAAGGTAGGGATATTCAAGAACTATATGGACAATGAAATGATCAATCCTTGGACTCAAGTAAAATCATATCATGGACATTTTGAGATATCACAAACACTCGGACTTTAAGTCTCTTAGGTCTCAGGGCACTTAAGTGGCTACTTAACTCCTTTGTTTCAAATTTAATATATTTTCTTTTAACATTTTCACCAATCTTTTTTTTACAACTTCTAAATCTAAAAACTTGTCTTTCTTACAACTTTCAAAATAATTTTGTTCAATTGCAATTGTAATCAATTTTGTTTTTGTTAATAAATTTGAAATAAGCTTCTCAAACTTATCGTTGAAACAATTTATTGTACAAAAATAATCTAAATCAAAATCCAAAATAATCGATTCAAATGTCTGTATATTTCCCATTCTTTCTATATACTCTTTCGTATAATACCGTGCATCATAATCCCATGCTAAATCTTGTCTACAAGATGTGTCTAAATCAGATTGTTCTTCTAATTCATCTGAACATATCACTGTATATTTATCAATATACTTAAAGTCATATGCTGTTAAAATCTGTTCATCATTTCTTAAGTACTTATCTGCTAATTCATATACATCCTCAAAACAAAAATCTTCTCTCTTATATTTTTTATTTTTCAATATTCTTTTTATATAATCACTTTCCAATGAATAATTTCTTTTCTCTTTTTGCGAACATTGTGAACAATAATATGAATTAAATGGTCTATGAGTATCTGTATGATAATCAAAAGTTATCAATTCTAATTTTTCATTTCTAATATTCTTACTAAATTCTCCCCATATAGGTAATGCCAAATTATGAGTTTTTACAAAATATATCGGAATATTACTAATTTCTTGAAAATCATATTGTTTATTAAATTGCATATACTTATTATCACCTACTTATCAAACTAATCTGTAATTTTCCTAAATATTGCTCCTGTAAATAGTGTTATCATTATAGCTCCTATTAATAATTCCAAACACATAAATATTTGACTTAACCCTGTATTGGGATATGCAGTTCCTTGTCCTACTGTAATTAATGTAAAAAAACTAAAATATAAACTTTATAACTGTCTTCTTAAGAATTCTATGAAGGTTACTAATTCCTCATATACTGTATAACTCTTAAACAAATTCATCATTACTAACCTATATTTTCTGTATTTTAATAATTATCTACTCTATATTAAATAATTTCTTTACAAATAAGTTTTTCTTCAAATATTAGAATCATTTGCCTTTTCTTGATAACCAGATTTCTAATGAGCGTATTTATCTTTTCCACTCTATATTTCTTTTAACTATTTTAGCTGGAACCCCTGCTAAAATTACATTTTTCTCACCCAATGACTTAGTAACACAAGTACCATATGCAACGACTGTATCCTCTAAGATTTCTACGCCTTTCAAAACACTACTAAATGCACATAACCATACATGATTTTTTATAACAATTTTCTTTTTATATTCATTTTCTATATTGTTTTCATATATTCTATGCGTTTCACCATCATTATCTCTTATGTTTACATTCCAGCCTACTAATACATCATTGCCAATTTCAATTGCTTCTCGACTACTAATCACACAATTTTTATTACAATAAAAATTGTTTCCAATTACAATTCGAGATTGTTGCAACGCTGTAAATGAAATTCCATAAGAAAACTCCGCATTTCCATTAAATACAATAGATGAATTCTGTGTCATACTAAAATATCCTTTTGTAAATTCTGGTGTATCATCTATAGCTTTTTTCCCTATCTTAATTGAAAATCTATCAGACTTAAAATTTAATTTTATAACATTTTTATATAATTTTCCCAATTTCACATCTTTATCGACAAAAAAAGGAAGTTTAACAGCATCTTTTTTTTCTAATACCTTAAAATTAAAATAAATAGTTTTAGGTAATGATACAACCGTTCTAATCTTATCTCTTAAATGCATTTTTCTTTCCTCACATAATAATCTTATGCTTATATGTTATTTTTTATTTAATGCTTTCAATTTGCTCCGTTAAATATTCTCTAGTTCTTACTCGCTCTTTCTCCAGTAAAGTTGAAATTTTTGCATAATCAATATTTTTTTCTAATATCTCAGAAAGATTATCTACACTATCTACAATTCTATCTTCTAAACCTAATTCTCTTAATAATCCACCTAATTTATTTTCATTACTCTTTCTTAATATTGTTGCGAACTTACAATTGTTGATAATTGAAAAAATAGAACCATGGAACGTATCTGTCACAACACAATCTGCATAATAAAAATAATCTAATACCTCAAGTGGCGATACAACTAAAAACTTATCACACCAAAACTGAGGTGCACCTACTGCAATTGTCTGCAATTTATTTTTCTTTGCATAATCTTTTATTGCTTCTATCTCTCTTCTATCTCGAATTCTATTTCCATAAGCATAAACAATCATATAATTTTTCAATTTAACCGGTTTATGTTTTCTTTTATATAAATTTCCTACCAATACTGGATCCAAATGTCTATCCATTTTACCATCATATAAATTTTTAACATAATCATAGGTGTGAGGATCTCTTACTGATATAAATTTATATTTTTTCATCATTTCTTTTAATATCACAAGATTTTGCTCACTCAATCCTTTTATTGATGCACTTCCGCACGCTGCAGCATAGGTAATTAACGTATCTGCATTATCAATTGCTCCATACATATGTAAATAAATTTTATCTGAAGCTTTAAAAACCTCGTCACTTCCCTCAACTACCAAATCATATTTTTCTTTGTGCGGATCATAATCATATGACATTCCCAACTCATTTTCTTGAAACTCTACAATTTTTTTCGTCAGATTTTTGTAATTTAATTTATCCAAAGCCTTCCTAAAATTCCTTGTCAACCACATGCCATACTGATCTTTTTTTGTATAATCATCAGAATCTCTAACTGGCATATTCACTGCTAATGTATTATCTAGAATCGGATCAATAAAATCTACATGTTCACCTGTAATACTTTCAATAATTTCTTTCAATGAATATGCCTGTAATACTGATCCATAATTAATTACTCTTTGCATAGACAATATTGCTATTTTCATTCTTTTAATTTTTCCTTTCTGTCAATATCCCATCAATTAATTCACAAAATCGTTTATAATACATTTTGGTATTATGACTTTTTGCATTTTGTTTCGCTTCTTTTCCCATAGTTTCCATAATCTTTGGATTTTTTAATAAATAATTTATCTTATCAGCTAAATTATTTACCAGATTTTTGTCTTTGTCTATCAACAGTGCAGAATCCTTCGTGACATACTCTGGAATTCCTCCCACCCTAGTTGCGATCAATGGTGTACCCGTAGCTTGTGTTTCAATACATACTAGTGGTGCTGGATCCTGAAATAATGATGGCATAACTGCTATATCTGCTATATTGTAATATTTGTATAATTTCGTTTGATGTACAAAGCCTGTAAATATAATTTGTCTAGGAGACGCTTCAATAATCTTTGCCACTTCTTTTTCGTATGGTGTATTTGTTTTACTTCCAAAATTAGCACTTCCAATAATCAGTAATGTCACATCATCGTATTGAACCTGTTGAAATGCTTGAAGCAATTCCCTAACACCTTTTTCTTCCACTATTCTTCCTGTAAACAAAATTACTCTATTTTGTTCTGGTATACCTAATTTTTTCTTTAATTCTTTTTTTTCTTGTTCCGTAATTATTTTATCAAATCGTTCTATATTTACACAATTATATAATGGCTTTATCTTCTGCTTAGAACATCCTGTATTCTTTCTCCATTGTTCACCTATATAATTGCTAACTGGAATCAAATAAGAAAAGCACTTATCTTTCCGCTTATTTCCCATTCCATCCCAATGAATATGAACTAATAATTTATCCTTAGGAATAATCTTACTTAATGCTGGCAATTGTGTTGTAGGTCCCGCTTCAAAAATAAACATATCTTGATTCTTAATATTCTTTAATACCTTTAAGCACTTCTTAAACTCTAATGAAAATGGGATATAAATATTCATATGCTTTAATACTCTATACATTTGAAATACTAATCTATTTAATAATTTATTGGATTGATTTACATAGATAAATTCAACATTTTTAAATTGTTTTGATTGCTGTTTCGCCTGATCATCTTCTACACTAATTACCGTAAAATGATATTTGTCCATCCTTTCATTTTCCATTAAAATATATTCCACCAAAGTTTCAACTGCTCCCCCTTTGGTTGTTGGAATCGGCAGTGAACATTGTGTGATAATACAAATATTCTTTTTCTCCATTCTCACCATCTCCTATATTAATTTCTTTTGCTATTGATTATATTAAATACTCTTCTTTTCCCATCCTGAAATTCAGGTAATTTGAAATACGCAATTAAATACATAATATTAGGAAGCAATGAGCAAATTACCATCTTTATAACCAAGCCTAAAATTCCATATATATTTATACTCTTACATAAATAATCTGTTACTAGAGCTACAATAATTGTTACTATTAAATAGAAGAACATTCTTAATAAATATTCTTTTGAACTTCTTTTAAATAAATACTTGAACAAAGCCCATGTCTCCCATGGAAAATAAATGAATACCATAACAATTATGGTAGATAATAATACACCTGCAACTCCTATTGTTTTACATAAAACAATATTTACAACTATGTTTACAACTACTCCTACATATGGTTTCCAGAAATCTTGTTCCCACATACCAGCTGCATCTTTATAAGTTAATCCTATTCTTCTAACTAGCCAAGAATAAAAATATACTGCAAATAATACAACAATATAATTAGGAAATAACATTTTTTCTCCCATCCATATTTTCATAAATGGTTGATATAAACAATATAAACATACGGAAAACCAACCAACTAACCAGCTATTCATAAATGTTAATGTTTCAAAGTTAGAATAAACTCTTTCATCAGCAGATACAATGATGCTATTACCAATACTTGCTGTAACAGCTGTATAAATTACACTAACAACCCCAATCAATGCATTAATAATTTGATAATAGTTTCCATATATAGCTAAAATCTCCAAACCAAGGATTGATGAAATAACTATACTATCCGCAGCTGTTATTACAGTTGATCCAATTTTATGACCTAATAAAGCCTTAATTTTAACAAATAATTCTTTAATAAATCCCTTTTCCAATTCTCCTCTACATTCAAATTGTGGATACATTCGATCAACCATAACGCTTCTTATTAAATTCTGAATTAGTGTACTCAATGGTAAAAATATAATGTATACATAGTAATTTTCAGTAAATATCAATGCCAAGATCTGAGCAATATACATTCCAGCATTTGTAGCAGCCGCTAATCTGCTTTCTATTCCGTTCTTTTGAGATGCTTCCCATAATGACTTTTTATATGCAAACAAAAAATAACTTAATGCTGTATTAACCAAATATATCAAATATAATATATATATGTTAATGTCCTTAGGGTAAGTCCCACTAATTAAAAATCTTAAGAATGGTAATAAAATTAATCCTACTACTGAAATTATCACTCCAATTATTCTGTAAAACTTTTTGTAAACTTTTAATAATGCACAAATTCTTTCTTCATCATTTTCTGCCATTGGCTTGTACATACTATAAACTAAGGCACTTCCAACTCCCAATTCAGATAATGATAAAACCATTAATATAGAAGTAAACAAACTATTTAAACCTAAATATTGCACTCCTAATTTTTTTATCATAACTGCCTTAATAATAAAAGGAAAAATTAATGCAATCAACTTAAACATTAACCCACCTATGATATTATTAATTGATTTTTTTGTTCTCGACTCATCTATATTCATAATTTCTCCTATCGACCATATATGTAATTTCTCAATAGTAATCCATAATATTTTAATCCTAATTTTCTTTTAAAATCCTTTTCTACGGCTTTATATCCTTTATTTTCAAATAAATTTAATATTCTTTCACGTTCTTCTGTTCTTTGACTTGGTCTACTTAACTGAGCATTGCCTTGTTTTATATCATTTAATTGAGTTCTTACTAGTTCAAATGCACTTTGTGTGTTTTTTAATAGTATTTTCCCTTTTTGATCATTAATCATCACACATGACCATGACTGATCAAAATCCATCTTTATTTTTCCTTCAAATATTTTTTGTATTCCCCAATAATCTCCTATTGTCATATCGGAACATCTAGCTTCTTTTGCATATTTACACACATAACAATTTTCTCTATATATTAATGATTTCAAAAAATAATGGTAATATGATAGTAGATGTGCTGGATAAATTTTTTCTGTCTTTTTCCCATTTATTTCTTCTACTAGTTTTGCTTTAAATCCTTTTCCCTTACTTTTATCTCTAAATAAGAAATCACAAATTTCTCTATTTTTAGAACTCTTGCATTTTAAAAATTCATTATATAAATGTACTGATGGTACCCCATGGCAAATAATATCTATTGTATATAATTCATCATAATCTGCGGCCATTTTTTTGACTGCTGAAACCTGACAAGGTGTTCCGCAAAAAAGTATTTTTTCTTTTTTGCTAATCAACTGCTTTATTTCCGGTAATGCATCCGTAATATCACTTTGTACATATTTAGATCCTTGCATCTTTTCTATGTCATTTAATTTGTTAGTTACCCTATGATAGCAAGTCGCTATTCCCTTTTTAAACTCCATAACAGATCCACAAACCCATCCTCCTGATTTGATAAACTGCTCTGCGATTGTTGCAAAAACTCCTCCCGACGCTGATTTACTTAACACCCTTTTATTTTTTGTTAATGCCGCATAGCTCTCTATTGGCGTATTAAATATTTCTTCACTATTATAGCTACATATTTTTGTACACATCCCACATTGAATACAAAGTTCCTCATTTATTTCAGGATAAATAAAACCTTTACTATCTTCTTTCATTACTATTGCATTTTTTTTGCAAACAGTTGTGCATAATCCACATCCACAGCATTCCCCTTTATTGTTAAATACTTCCATAATTATCTCCTTAGCTATATTTTAAACTTAACTTTTCGATATCGTGATTTTTCATTATTGTTCATCGTAGCTACTGTAATTAATATAAAGCTGTACTGTATACAATAAAAATTCATAGAATTTCCTATACAATATGTTAAAAATAGATACAATGTACTTGTCATAACTATCAAAGTATTTTTTCTTCCAAATTTATTTAAAATTTTCAATGGAATATTCATGATGTACCAAATAATCCAAATAATAAATGGAATAAAACCTAATTCAGCATACATTCTTACAATGGTATTATGTGCCGCAAACCCAGTGGTGTCATACATTGTTTTATCAACAAACGTAAAACCTTTTCCTATATAAATCGGTGATATTTCATAATATTTTGCCAAATTCCGATAAACATTCTGACGTCCAGTAACATCAGCCCCTATTTTATCTACTATTATTTGAAATACATCCCATTTTACAATACATATATACCCAAAGCTAAATATTAACAAAATAATTCCTATCACTTTTATCATTAATGATATATCAATTTGAGATTCTTTAATTAACCACATGACTATTCCAGTGAATAAAACTGCTATAAATTCAGTTCTTTTAAATCCCAAATATGAACAAATCAGCAATATGATAATATACATCATTTTGGTTCTAAAATTATCTTCTTCATCAAATAATACAAAATACAATATATAAAATCCTGTTGCTAATGTAGCATCTTGTACTTCTATACAACTAGCAAAATTATATAATACAGAACCAAATGGAAAATCAGTACTTAATGCTGCCTGTGGTAAATATTGTAAAAACACACCCATCCCATATAAATGTATACAATATATTAAATTTGCCAAAATACTAATTAAAATAGCCCATACTGAATATTTAATTACTTTCTTTCCAAAAAAATATGTTGTTGAAATCGCACTGGTAATCGCCAATATCAAATATAAAATATTACTAACCATTCTCGTAATATTTCCTGTATTTGCTCCACTTGGCGCATGAAATATAAAAATAAATAATGACCACGCCATTATCATCAATAATGGATATACATATATTTTAATAATTGTTGCGCTATTCCCTTTTATTTTTCTATTTTTAAAAACACAAACTCCTAAATAAGATATCGCCCAAAGAAACGCTATCAAATACTTATACCAAAAAAACACTTGTGCTCCACCAAAATAAAAAGAAAATGCTATTGCCATAGAAATAATATATATAGGTACCATATCATTTTCTCCTTTTACTCTTCACTTTGATTTTTCCAAAAATATTCTATTACTTTGTCTATTCCATCTGTTTTTTCTGGTCGTTGTTCTGTTTTTTTATTTCGTTTTATAACAAAATCTTCAAATTTTCCAATAACCTTAGCCGGATTACCTCCTACTATAGTTCCCTCTGGTACATCTTTGGTAACCACACTACCTGCTGCAATAATTGCATTTGGACCAATTTTCACATCATACATTATAGTAGAATCTGCACCTATCATCACATTCTCATAAACTTCGATTGATCCTATGTAATATTTCATTCTTCCATATTTTTGTTTGAAACCATCTATTTTATTAACCATAACGCCTATCATGTCATGTGTTATAAATCTAACATTTGCAGCTACTCTGACATTATCATGCAATGAGAGTAAATATGGTTCTGCAGGTATATCTTTTGTATGATAATAGCAATTTTCTCCCATTGAAAAAAAAACCTTATTCTTTTTTAACCATTCTGTTCTCTTCTGTGCAGATGGTATTAAATACATCATCAATTTAGCTTTTTTTATATCTCTTGATTTTACAAACATATTCTTTTACCTTCCTAAAATGATTTTTAACAAATGATAGCATCTATATTTCATCAAGTATGCTACTAATCTGTATTTAAGCGGTAACAAATGAATTGGGTATCTTTGAAATATCTCATTCATATCTTGATCTTCACAAATATTATGTAATGCTTTCATCATTTTATTTTTCCCAATAATCTTTTCATGTCGTATAATCTGTCTTGCATTTGTTCTTGCACGTGCAATTAAAAATCTGTCTCCTCTCCTATTAGATAGCTCTTCTCCATAAATAGGAATTAATTTCTTTAGAATTTCTTTATAAAGTTTTTTTACTTTATTAAATCTGTCTGTACGAAACACTTTAGATAGAGAATTAGGATTTACACAATAAAAATATACAGGCTCTGGAATTGCTACAACACAATTACACTTAGATAAATAATCAATATCAAAAATCACATCTTCAGATATAAATTGTCGTTCAGAAACAAAACTTATATCATACTCATCAAACACTTTTTTTCTAAATAAAGCTTTCCAGACTGAGACTTCCATAATTGTGTCTTTTTTTTCATTCGGTTCTGTTGCAATAAAATCCAACAACAAGTCTTTTACTTCTTGTTTTCCTTTCCAAACCCTTTCTTTCGTTACAACTTTACTTTCCTTTATCTTTTCACCATCAGCATAAAAAATCCCACCATACACAACATCTGCTTCATATTTTTTTGCTGCTTCATATAATAAATGACACATATTCTCTGTTACATAATCATCTGAATCTACAAATATTATATACTTTCCTTGTGCAATTTCTAATCCACTATTTCTTGCAAATCCTAAGCCACCATTTTTCTTATGTATAACCTTAACTCTCTGATCAATTTTGGCATATTCTTCACACATTTTAGGACATTCATCTGGTGATTCATCATCTACTAAAATAATTTCTATATTTCTATATGTTTGATTTAATAATGTCTTCATACATCTATCTAAATATTTTTGTACATTATAAATGGGAACTATGATACTTATTAATTCATTATTATCTGACATTTATTTTCTCCTAATTATTTATGCAGTACTTTTTTTATTTTTAATCTAACTCCAATCGGAAATGCATTAAATATTGTATGTACAATTATCTGTTTTCTATATTTTTTATGAAAATATTCATCTATACTACTATATCCCTTTTGAGAATATAACTTCATCAAATTTTCTCTTTTCTCTGGTCGCTTTGAAGGATGTTTTAATTGGCCATTTTTATTTGCAATCTTTTCAAACTGCGTTTTATACATCGACATATCAAATATATCTTGTATCTTATCCATTCCTTTTTTACTATTTGCAATAATACATGATATTCCATTTTCTACATCAAACTCTTTATTTTTTAATAACTCAGGATTTTCTCTTTCTATCCCCCAATAATCCCCTAAAGTAACATCACCTGAGCGTTTAGAGCATGCATACTTACATGAATAACAATTCTCCCTATAATTAAATCCATCTAGGAAAAATGTATTATACGATGCCAATCTGGCAGGAATATAAACTATCTTTTCAGTTCCATTCTTCATTTCAAACTGTATTCGACCATTCATCCCCCAACCTTTTTTCTTATCCCTAAAAATATAATTTTTCACACTCTTAGCATTTCTCTTCTTCGTTTCATTTTGAAGAAAATCGTCAAACATTCGAGCACTAGGCACCCCATGGCAGATCACATCCACAGTACAAAGATTCTCATACTCTTTTCTCAAATACCCATACAACCCAGCAATCTGGCAAGGTGTTCCAGAAAATAAAACTTTTTTACCTGAATCCAATTCCTTCTTAGCTTCCATATAAGTATTTTCAATCGCAGATTGCACATACTTAGATCCTTGTAATCTATATAACTGTGAAAGCTCTCTCACTGCAACATGATGCGGATGTGCATGTCCATCTTCAAAATCTAACGCTGCTCCAAACACAACTCCCCCTTCTTTCAATACAGAAGTTGCCATAGCTGCAAAGATTCCTCCAGATGCAGACTTCATCAATTCAGACTTATTCTTATTTACCGCTGCATAACATTTAATCGGAGCGTTTTTAACTTGCTCATTCTGATAAGCACAAACCTTCTTACAAGCTCCACACTGAACACATTTTTTCTCATCAATCTGTGGATATAAAAATCCATACTCGTCTTCTTCCATACGAATCGCATCTTTAGGACAGACATTCATGCACGCACCACATGCACAACAATTTTTCTTGTCATCAAATAAAATAATTTTATCTTTGGACATTCTATACTCCTCTAATTTTCTTTAATCACCTGTCGCAAATATTCGATACTTGCTTCTCTTTTCTCATCAATAATCTTATTCACTACATCGTAATCAATTTCGTCTCTCATTTTTTCTAAATCAAATTTGAAATTCTTATCAATTTTACGATTTGGAATATGTAATTCTCTTAATAAAGCTCCAACTTTTTTAATTCTACTTTTATTTGTCAAATATACCTTAAATGGTCTTTCATTTAAAATTGAGAAAACAGCTCCATGGAATGTTCCTGTAAATACAAAATCTGCATTTCTAAACATTTCAACCCACTCAAATGGTGCAAGATCTACCGTAATATCTGTATATTGTTTATCACATTCTCCTGCTCCATATATTGCATATCCATGTTCTTTTGCATAGCTAAAAATCTGCTTTTTAACCCTTTTAGGTAAATGTTCACAATAATAAAACAAAATATAAGGTTTCTTTTCTACTTTTAATTTTGCTTTTGGAAACTTACTTAAAAATGTTGGGTCTAAAACTCTTGTTGGATAATTTCCTGTAATATGTTCTACTAAATCTGCCGTCAGATCATCTCTGGCTGATATTGCTTTAAATCTTTTGATTCCCTCTTCTACATAACTTGGAATCACATCATTTGCACTTGATTTGCCCACACTTGGTGCGTATGCAACTAAATTTTTGCATGTAAGACCATGTCCAAATTTAACTTTGGCATCACCTTTTCCGTCTTTAAAATTCCAAACTTCGTCACTACCAACAATAATATAGTCATACCCCATTTTATTAATCTGTTTTGCCGAAAAACAGACTTTAGATAATGTCATATATTTTTTTCTTGCTTTTGAAAAAATACCGGGAATTCTTATTTTTCTTAACCATTCTTTGATTCCTTCGCGATCTTTATAAAAGCGGAACCATCCACCTACATTAATCACAAAATGTTTTACATTAATACAATTAATAATTTCGACCTGATCCTCTGGGAACGCTTTTGCCATTGCTTCCCTTAAAGCATATGCCTGTAAAAACGCTCCGTAATTATCTATATACTGATGTGTTAAAATACCAATTTTCATATATTCTCCCTATATAATTCAATATATCTTTCCTGTAATTTTTTAGCTTCTTCAACAATATTATATCGATTCTTAGTTATCACTTCATAATTATTTTTTCTGGTCTGATCTTTTAAAGCTTTTTCTAAATAACCAACCCATTGTCTCTTATCTGATGTAGAAACAAAAGATACCTTATCTGTTAGTCCAATCTCTCTCGTTATATTATCAGAAAATACACATGGCAAGTCTGCCGCCTGTGCTTCCACTCCTACAACAGGCAGCCCTTCCCATACTGATGGCAAAACAAAAGCATCGAATGCCTGATACCACTCATTCGCATTTCCTACATTTCCTACAAATAAAACAGCATCTTCAATTCCAAGAGTTTGAACTTTTTCCTTGATTTTAGGCATTAGTTCTCCATCTCCTAATAAAACCAGTTTTGTATCCTTATGATTTTTATAATATTCCACAAAAACATCAATTAAAAAAGTATGATTTTTCTGTGCCATAAAACGACCCACATGCCCTATTACTTTTTTATCTTGTAGATGATATTCTGATCTAATTCTATTTCTTATTTCTTCATTATACAAAAATCGTTCAACTTCTATTGCATTGGGGATAAATTCATAGTCTTTGTTTTCAACGACTTTATTTCCAAAATAACATCTTGCTGCTTCTATACCACATGTAAACTTATGATTTATATTATATTTTAATCGACTTCTACAAAAAATCTTAATCGGCCATTTCCAGTCCTTGGTAATGCTCGCTCCATGTGCATGAAATATTCTAACAGGAATTTTATTCTTTTTCGCCGCATGTAATGCATAAACACCCAACGCGCCATTGTGTGCCTCTACTATTTTATATTGGGGATATTTTTCAAATAGTCTTTTCATATATTTTAAATATTGAGGATACTTTGCCGGATTTAAACCTGGGGTATGAAAAATATGGCCTCCCATTTGCTTTATTTCTTCATCATAAGCTCCTGGTTTAGTCTTATTACACAAAAAATCAAATTGAACTTTTTCATGATCCATATGTCGGTAATAATTCATAAGCATTGTTTCAATTCCTGCTCTATCCATATTACTTACAGAATGTAATACTCTAATCATTTTGCTTTCCTTTCACCTTAACAACCTCAAATAGAAGCCACACTACTATTCTCTACTAATTTTTCCTTGCAGCTTTTCTTTCCTCTATAAACTTCAACAGTTCTATTCACAACATCTTCCCAATTATATCTACCACAAATATACCCAGATGCTTCCCCCTTATACTTCTCCACAGGTTCCACATCATCACAAACCATCTGTAGCTTTTCTTTAAGGTCTTCCACATTAGCCTTCTTAAACAATATCGCCTTATCCTCAACCACATCAGCAATCTCAGCAATATCTGACCCGATCACACAGTTCCCATAACTCATAGCCTCAAGCAGACTAAGTGGCATTCCCTCCAACTTAGAAGGCAATACATAAACATAAGCATTACTATAAAGTTCCTCTAATGTTCTACCAGAAACAAACCCAGTAAAGATAATATTCGGATTATTCCCAGCCAACTTCTTAAGTTTCATCACATAATCATCCGTATCACTAGTATCTCCAGCAATCACTAACTTCTTATCCGTCTTCACATTCTGATAAGCTTCAATCAGATAATGAATACCTTTCTCTTCTGTAAGTCGTGACAACGCACAAATATAATCATCTTTATGCAGACCAAATTTCTTCGTGAGCAGATCAGCTTCCACATTCTCAGGTCTTGATACTCCATTGGGTATGAGAATTGTATCTCGACCATACGTCTGTTTAAAATAATCTTGAACTCCTTTACTCAAAACAATGATTTCATCTGCATATTTCGCAGCCACTTTCTCTCCAAATTTGATATATTTTGAACCAAATCCAGATTTCCATTTATCTCTTGCCCAATCCAATCCATGGATTGTTACGATACAACGTTTTCTGAATAATTTCGGAATCCAAAGAGCTGTGCAAGGTCCTTCTGCATGAAAATGTACAATATCATATCTTCCAAATGCTGCTCTGATAGCAGCAGAAAAGGAGGATGTCATTGCTGCCAGCCCCTTCTTGTTGATCGTCAATACTTTCTTTAATTTTACGCCTTTATATGTACCATTTTTTACGGTATTTACATATTCATTTTCAACTTTATCACCGGAACGATTATAACATGTAACTTGATGTCCTCGTTTTACCATCTTAGGACACATCGTAGTCAGTACAAGTTCAATTCCGCCTCTTCTTGATGGAACAACTTTATGTCCGATCATCGCAATTTTTAATTGTTTCTTCCTTATATAATTACTACTCACCGTACACTTCCCTTCTACTGCGCCCCATCATCACCCTTAAACACAAGCGCCACTGTCTTAAACAATATCTTAATATCCAACCAAAGAGACCAATTCTCAATATACTGAACATCCAATTTCACAATCTCCTCAAAATCAGTAATCGTACTACGACCACTAACCTGCCAGATTCCAGTCAACCCAGGTGTTCTACAAAGCCTCTTCTTATGATAAGCACTATACTGCTCAAATTCATCCACTGTAGGTGGTCTAGTCCCAACCAGACTCATATCCCCCTTCAGTACATTCCAAAACTGCGGAAGCTCATCAATACTAGTCT